>LGOV01013029.1_pt1 | contig 11771 bp, 9 predicted proteins | sample 469881 | NCBI WGS metagenome assembly LGOV01 (sample SAMN03857199, study PRJNA290197) | marine sediment metagenome | biome: marine cold seep biome; feature: cold seep; material: marine sediment; isolation source: sample #5579, elevator 3A push core 41 containing 12 cm of sediment... ...
ATATTTTTTGTGGCAAACAGGATTTTTCGCAAACCGGAAGATATCAGAACTATTCGGTCTGTCATATTCCTCCGTTAGCAGACGAGTTGGTATTTTTAGAGAAAAACTTCGTGTCGATAAACCCTTTAAAAAGAAATATGACGGCATAAGTATGCTAATCAAGATGTGACACCGCTCTTTGATAGCCACGTTTCCAACCATTTACCCGTACCGTTCGGGCCTTCGCGTCCATCTAACTGGCCTTGGGACTTGCCTTGAGTTCCATAATTGGAAATTGTGGACTCACCCTTAAGCCTAGTTTTTCGAGGCACAAACACAAAAATATCTCGTAGGGGTGGGAAGGTTGAACGTGAAATCATTCCCGGTATTGAAATCTGATCCTTTCGATCGTTTTCATGTCCGGTTGGAAAGGAAAAGACAAAACAGGATATGTCTCATCTATTTCCAGATGGGTAAACGGGGTCTCTTTGACGTTTTCGTTGTAGGTAATTACTGCAAGCTTCTCAAGATTGACAGCGTCCTCGATATTGTAGGCAAGCAGTGTCTCAAGCGCTTTCCTGTTGCCGTTTTTTTCAAAATCGTGCCACAAGAGCACCGCCATATATCCATCAACGCCGTTCAGTTCGCCTCTTGATATTCCGAGTTGCCGCTCACACGCCTTTAACCCACCTGAATATCCGAGGTTTTTCAACAGATACCTCAGATCTATCTGAACGTGCGGAAGCCTTATCCCGAACTCCTGTTCGATGAAGGGAATATCAAAGGTTTTCCCATTATAGGTAACCAGAACGTCATAGTCGAAGATATCACGCTTGAACTCGGCAAGATTATCGCCGCGGACATAGCATCGAATTCCGCTTTTGTCGAGAACGGCAATCGTAGTGATGTATGTGCCATACTCATTCATGAATCCGGTTGTCTCTATATCAAGGAAGGCTGTCTTGTCCCGGAAATGAGGGAATATCCGCCACAGATGCCGGTGTGACAAGCTGGAGGCAAAAAAAGACGGATTGCCATCCGCAATGCTCTGCTTTGAAGCAAGGACGTGATCGACCATCAAATCATACCGTTTGGACGCAACCATTTTTCCGGCCCGGTCTTCCAACAGATCGTCCCACGTGCTGATCCCTGCTTCCCACAGGCTCCTCTCGCTGACAACGCCAATTTTCGGAATATGCAGAAAGGTATTTTCGAGCATGGTAGATTCAATATACCCGGTTGATCTTTTTGACGGAAACCGCAAACTTTTCGCCAAACGCTTACCACAATGCACATTCTCTGACAAGCCCCGCGCAAAAAAAAAGGACGGCTCCCCGGAAGGAAAGTTGAAAAAGGTTTTGACACCACGCTAATTGATTTATAATTATACCCTGAAACAGACACAATATTCGAGGGATAAAGATGAAAAAACCTGTTGGGGTGAAGGCTGCAAATCTGCGAAAATGTATTAACGCAAGGGAGCTTGAGTTCAAGACAACTGAAGATCTTCCCCTGATGAAAAACGGCGTAATGGGACAGGAACGGGCCATACGCTCTATTACATTCGGGATGAGGATGAAGGGATCAGGCTACAATATCTACGTGGCCGGTCCTCCGAATACCGGGTCATCGTATCTTGCCCGCACGTTTATCGAAAAAGAGGCGCAAAAGGACGAAACGCCTCCGGACTGGTGTTACGTCTATGATTTCGCAGATCCGGATCAACCCAAGGCGCTGAGGCTCTTTCCCGGACAGGCCAGGGTCTTTAAAAAAGATATGGATGAACTGATCTCTTCGGTTCGGCGGGCAATATCCGGCGTTTTTGAGAGTGATGATTACCGGAAAAGACGTGAAAGGGTTATTATGGCGTATGGAAAAAAACGCCGCGTAAGAATCGATGAACTAAACAAGATAGTCAAGGAAAAGGGATTCCTCCTCAATATTGACGAGGTGGAAATGATGGTGGTTCCCGCCGAAGACGGAAAACCTCTGAACGAAGAGCAACTCATGGCCATGTCGGAACAAGAAAGAGATCGCCTCCGTGCGGTGAGTGATTGCCTCCAGATCGAGCTTAACAACGCCAACAGGGATTTCCTGAAATTCGAACGGGGATTGAATGAAGAACTCAAGAATCTGGACAAAGAGGTCGCTCTTTATGCCGTGGAGGGCCGTTTTTCCGACCTGTGTGAAAAATACAAGAACCAGCCCGGAATTGTTGCATACGTAGGAAACGAGGTAAAAGCGGACTGCCTCAAAAACATCGAGGACTTCAAGAAAAAGCCGCACCGCGTGCCTGTGGATTCACCGGACGGGGAGGTCCCGGTTGAACTGGTCCAGGAGGCTTCGTCCGTGCGTTATGACGTGAATATTCTCATCGACAATGCCGGTCGTTGTGGCGCGCCGGTGGTTTATGAAACCAACCCGACCTATACCAACCTTTTCGGAAAGATCGAGAAAAAGGCCCGCTACGGAATGCTCTTTACGGATTTTACCATGATCCGTGCAGGGGCGCTCCACCGGGCAAACGGGGGGTACCTGATCTTGAAGGCCCCTGACCTCCTGAAATGGGAACTCGCCTGGGAAGCCCTCAAACGCGCGATACGGACCAAAGAGATCAAGATTGAAGATTTTGGAGAGGTCGTCGGTCTTGTTACGACTACGACGGTAAGACCGCTGCCGATTCCCTTGAATATCAAGGTGATTCTCGTGGGCGGACCCTACCTTTACCAGCTCCTCTACTTCTACGACGACAATTTTGCAAAGATGTTCAAGGCAAAGGCGCACCTTGATACGGTGATCGACAATACCTCCGAAAATATGACGGAATACGTCCGGTGTATCGGAGACATCTGCCGGCGGGAAAACCTGAGACACTTTGACGGGACAGGGGTGGCCAAGCTTTTGGAATATGCCATGGAGTTGGCGGGGGACAAGGAAAAACTGACGCTTCGACTCGGCAACTTGACAGGAATCATGAAAGAAGCCGATTATTGGGCTTTGCAGACAAATGCCCGTTTTGTGAGGGGCAAAGATGTGGAACAGGCAATCACGGAAAAGGATCAACGATCGAATCTCTATGAAGAAAGGACACAGGAACTCATTGCAAGGGGAGTCCTGCGCGTGGAGACCGATGGGATGCGTGTCGGAGAAATCAACGGGCTTACCATCATCAATATCGGCGATTACACCTTCGGAAAACCGGCCAGGATAACCGCGAACGTGTCTCATGGCAAAGACGGTATCGTCACTATTGACCGGGAATCCGATATGAGTGGGGAGATACATACCAAAGGCGTGATGATACTGACAGGATACCTCAGGGAATGTTTTGCGCAGAAACGTCCGCTCACCCTCTCGGCCAGTCTCTGCTTTGAGCAGAGTTATGACATCATAGATGGAGACAGCGCGTCTGCGGCGGAACTCTTTGTGCTTCTTTCGTCTATTGCCGGTGTTCCCATTTCTCAAGGGATCGCTGTTACCGGAGCTGTAAGCCAGAAAGGTGAAATACTCCCGATAGGCGGAGTCAACGAGAAAATAAAGGGGTTCTTCGACGTATGTAAAGAAAAGGGATTCACCGGCAAACAGGGGGTTATCATCCCCAAACCGAATGTCAGGAATCTGATGCTGGCAAACGAGATTGTCCGAACAGTAAAAAAGAAACAATTCCACGTATGGGCAATAGAAACAGTTGAGCAGGGAATCGAGATAATGAGCGGGTTGAAGGCCGGGAGGCGGCGCAAAGACTACACATATACTCCTGGGTCTTTTCTTGCAAAGGTCGCGGAACGTCTGGGCAAACTGGCCGGGAAGAAAAAAGCGTAACGGTTAAATTAATTGCACAGATAATCCGAGGCGTCCCTGTTCCCCCTTGCTGCAGCTTGCCTGAAGGCCTCCCCGGCCTTCTCTTTTTCGCCGGACAAGAGGTAGACCCTCCCCTTGCCGTAAAGATACAACCCTTTCCGGGAACCGAATTCAAGGGCTCTGTCAATGGAAGACACGGCCTTCTCGTACTCTCCTATCTCTCCATAAGAGACGCCCTGTAAAAAATAGGCGTCGCCATCGTCCGGATCAAGTTCGATGGCCTTCTTGAAATACCTGATGGCTCCCCTGTCGTTTCCGTATGTCGCGCAAAGGGCGCCTTTCTCTATCCAATAATCTGCGTCTTTTTCCGGAATGGCCACCTCAACATCCACCTGCTTTTCTTCCTCTGCGCACCGCGGCTTCGGAGCCATTGTTTCCGTTGCTGTCTCAACAATAGACGGGCTCTTACAGGCTTCTGCCGCCTGATTGAAGAAACTTGTCAATGCCTTGAGATCCCGGATCGCCATCGACCAGGTCACTGTTGCTTTGCCATGGTTGAGGTCGAAGATAGTAATCGCCCTGTCCATCTGTGGTAACGGCCGGCAGCCGGAGAACTCCGGCATGACCTGAACAACGGAGTTTATGTATTGAGCCGGATCGATATCCATGGTCATCATCGGTCCCTTTGCCGGACCCTGCTTCAATTTCTTCGCGATATTGATCAGTTTGGCGATCTCCCTGTCATTAGACGCCATGAGCAACAGTCTCCCTACGGTAGTCATGCGCATCTTCGTCATCATGAAGGCTCTCATGTTCGCGGATTCCGGCATGCCGTTCGGCATGGAGGCAACTGGGAACCGGCTCTTGATTCCCATGACCCTGAAGCCATCTACCTTGCTGTCAGGCGTCCTGACATAGATTGGTTCTGTCTTTTGACCGGTCTCCCTTTCGATTATGCCTGCGACATTCCTGCCGCTGCTTACCATACAGGAAATGAGATCTTTCTCCAGGATGTCCGGCACAGGCTCTTTGAGGACACTGATCGCTTCCATTTTCATACCCTCTTTGTCAAATGAGATACCATATACTGCTTCGCCTGTGAAATGGCGGGACATCGCAGCCATCTCCGGAAAATCGATCCCCATCGTTTCATAGATCTTGCCAAAAGAAGCCCCCATCAGATCCATTACCTTGCTCACATCGTATGCGTTCATTCTCAAATTGATCTGGCGCTCGGGCCTGTAGGCATGAAGAAAGGACGTCTTGTCAACAGACCGCACAAATGTATCGGCGAGCTCTGTTCCGTCAGCGGCCGTTGCTTCAAAAGAGAAAATAAGCCTTTTGTCAATGAAATCGAGCCCGAATTGGAGTTCATATAGCTGGTCAGCCATCTTCAGGAGATTTGAAAGCATCTCCTCTATGTCCTGAGGTGGTGGACCACCTTCCAACGTCTCCCGGGGTAATTCCCCCAGCCTGTTGATCCCTTTTTTGATCTGTTCATCAGCCGCGTTCAGCAACCTTCCTGCAGCAAGCTCCACAGAAAACATGGCCGTTGTCGTGGCCCTTGCGGCAGAAACCATAGCAGCCCTTGCGGCCCTTGGAAAATCGTTTTGGCCTGGAAGCAGGCCAAACAGATAATAGTCAGGACCTTTGATGGCTTGATATGTTGACTGAAAGCCCTCGTTCGGATGTCTGAACGGAATCAGCGCAGCCGCCTCCAGCTGCCCGTCGACGAGATTGCCGGCAATAACAATCAATCGCGTAGGGTCGATCCAATCCGTGCCCTGGAGCATCCCCCTGAGCAGCAATGTGGGAGACCCCAATGGCTGTCCGGGTTCAGCGGCCGCAAAATCGTCAATAATAGCAAGCGCCTTGTCAAGCCGGCTGATCTTTATGACTATGTCGAGGTCGGAGCCCCCCTTGTCCTTCATCTCCTTCATATTAGCTGCAAAGGAGAGACCGTACGCTCCAAGTACAACTACCAGCGCAAATAGCGTAATGAATGACATCAACCCAAGACTTTTTTCTTTCATTATTATTATCCTCCCAAAAAAATTGTTCGTTTTCTGAAAGTATCGGCAATAAAGATGGAAGCCTTGAAAATTTTTTACGTGCAAGGGGGAGTTAACGCAGCCTCGGGTCCATCGCGTCCCTGAGTCCTTCTCCGAATAGATTGAAAGAGAGAACCGTGATCAGGATGGCAATGCCTGGAAAAAGCGTGAGCCACCAGGCATCAAAGATATAGACCCTCCCGGAGGTCAGGATGTTTCCCCAGCTCGGAGCGGGCGGCTGGACCCCGAATCCGAGGAAGCTGAGTCCCGCCTCCACGAGAATCGCGGTGGCAACATCGAGTGTCGCCGCAACAAAGACAGGTGCAAGGGCATTGGGGAGTATATGGTAGAAAATAATCCGGCTGTCACGAGCGCCAAGGGCGCGGGCCGCGCGCACGAAATCCCTTTCTCTCAATGTGAGGAACTCCGCCCTGACAAAGCGTGCAGTACCCATCCAGCTCGTAATGCCGATGACCACCATAACATTCATGATATTGGGGCCAAGAAGCGCGATGACTGTAAGAATAAGGAAAAAGCTCGGGAAACACATCATCACATCCACAAATCTCATCAGGATGGTGTCCACCCACTTCCCATAATAGCCTGCCATTGCGCCGACAAGAATGCCGATCACCAATGAAAGCCCCACCGCCACGAATCCAACCAAAAGGGATATCCTTGCGCCGTAAAGCATGCGGCTGAAGACATCTCTCCCCAACTGGTCGGTTCCCAGCAAATGACGCCAGGAAGGGGAGGTCAACTTTTCTGAAACCGATATGGCCCCCGGATCATACGGAGACAGAGCAGGAGCCAGAAAGGCGGTTACAAATACCACAAAAACACAAGCCCCGCCTGCAATCGCCAATCTGTTCTTTAAAAGATACCGCCAGAACATAGTTGCTACAGCTCTCCAATCCCGGTTTTTCCATACATGCCTCCCCCCAAGTCGGGTCAGTAACGGATTCTCGGGTCCACAACCCCGTACAACACATCAGCCAGCATGTTGCCGATCAAGGTCAAGGCCGATGAAAGTGTAAGAATCGTCATTACTAACGAATAATCCCTTGACAGCACAGCCTGATAAGCAAGTCTTCCGATCCCGGGCCAGGCAAACACGGTTTCAATTATTACAGACCCGCTTATCAGACTCGGGACCAGGAAACCGAAGATGGTCACTATGGGAAGCAGTGCATTACGAAGGGCATGCCTGTAATAGACATCATCCTCTGAAATGCCTTTTGCGCGGGCCGTTCGAATGTAATCCTGCTGGATCACCTCAAGCATGCTCGAACGCATATAACGCGATATTGCTGCAATACCGCCTACCGCAAGGATTAGGGAAGGAAGCATGAGATGCCAGAGATGGTCAAGGATAAATGCGATCACTCCGCTCTCTTCCATCCCAAACGACCGCATCCCGAGTATGGGGTGCCCGAAACACTTAACCGTTGCAAGTATTAGAAGATAGGCGAGCCAGAAACTCGGAATCGAAATCCCGAGATATGCCCCAAACGTGGTCAGATTATCAAACCACGAATATCTTCGAGTGGCCGAAAAGACTCCAAGCGGAATAGCCACGGAAAAAATGATCACCATGGCCACCACGTTAAGCAGAAGCGTAGCGGGTATCCTCTCGGCGATCTTTTCCAGCACGGGTTTGCCGTCTTTGAATGAGTGCAGCTCCCCTGTACAGAGCTTTTTTACCCAGAGTACGTATTGAACGACAATCGGCTTGTCCAGATCATAGTTCTTTTCCATCTGTTCAATGATCTTGGGAGAGGCCTTGGGGTTCAGAGTTAGACCGATCGGGCTTCCAGGGGCCAGGTGAATAATGAAAAATGAAATAAGGGTGATTCCGAAAAGAATGGGAATATTCTGAAGGAGCCGCCGAATCAGATACTTGATCATAGAGCAAGTGACCGGGTACGTAGATTTTCAGATGGTTAGGAAATAAATTCGTTGTCCCTTGTCTTGTCCATTGCCCGGGGCAAACAAGCCACCTGCGGACAATGGACAAAAGACCGCGAATGTTTTTGTTTACAGCTTTGAAATAAGCTCTTCAGAAACCGTTTTTACGTCCGGCTTCCCGTCGAGGACTACGATCTTCGGGCTGCCCGAGTTCTTGGAGATCTCCTTGAAATAGTTGCACGCAGCCATTGTGCCTGTATCTGTATCGTAGTAAATAGCGTGACGTTTGTCAATCGCTCCTTCATCCTGATCGTCTGCCCGGCTCTTCAGCGCTCCACCGCACACACGACACTTGTCACCATCAGGTTTTATGGCATCGATAAAGATGTTGTTCGGGTGATTGTTGTCATTTACGCAAAGACGACGACCCATGATTCTATTCTTGGCGATTTCCCTGTCAAGAATAAGATCAATAACCACGTCAAGGGCCATATCAGCCGCCTTAAGGGCGTCGTCTAATTTTATCGCCTGGTTCTTGTTTCTCGGAAAACCGTCGAGAAGCCATCCGTTCTTGCAATCATCTTCCTTGAGACGATCAAGGATCATGGGAATAGTGATCTCGTCCGGAACCAGCTCACCCTTGTCAATAAAACCCTTTGCCTTGGCCCCTAATTCCGTACCCTTGGAGATATTGTCCCGAAAAATAGCGCCTGACTCAATATGCGCGATGTTATATTTTTTCTTGACGATTGCTCCCTGTGTACCCTTTCCGCCGCCGTTTGGCCCAAAAAATAAGATGTTCATATACGCCTTTCTCCTTTCATTTTAATGAGATATATGATATATTTTATCAAATTTATATCATATATCAGCCCGTTTCCCCGGCAGTCTGCCAATCATGTTCATCCTTTTACCTAAACACCTGACCAGTTACATTCTATCAGTTCATTATCAGTTTTTTGTTGTTGTTATAGTAATATAAGCATTTTGTCAAGGGATTTGACTGCGCAATCGTACTCATTCTCGCTTCACTTCTCTTTTTTTCCTGGTTCAAACTGGTATATGAGCTCGTCTTCCGCAACCATTCCCAACTCGTCCCTTGCCACTTCCCCTATGTATTGCAGATCACTTTTCAAGCGCTGGATTGTGCGATAAAGCGTCTGGTTTTCTCTTTTGAGGTCATCAACAATACGAACCAGGCGATTCGATTCGGATTTCAACCGGAATAGATCAATCGCCCCGTTTTTTCCGCATATCATGCCCAGCAAGAGCGAAAAGAAAATTACAAGCCAGACACCGGCAAGCAGTCTTTTCTTCACTGCTTTCAACATCACCCTCCAAATATCTAAGGACAAAGCCTTTCGCAGATCTCTCCGCGAAGCCATCTGTCGACGAATGATTTCGTCACAGTTATATCCACATCCTGCCTCACGGCTGATTCCCCCAGGCGCTTCATCACCCTGTCAACTTCATCGGCGCACCCAAGAAGGGCGTAGACCTTTGCGCTCCGCTTCCATCTTTCAATGGATTCCTTTTCCTTTCCCCACCTGTCAAACGCAAGCCCCATATAGAACAGATCGTCGGCAATCCCCTTATAAAACCCGTTCTTCCGGTCACAGGTTAGTGCGCTCGAAAAATAAGAGACCGCCTTTTCATATCTCCCGGTTTCAAGCATCAGGTTCCCCATGGCAAAACAGGCGGACACCATCTGACAAGGGTCTTGTTTGGACGCGCTCAGACAGCCTGCAAGGACAATCTCCGCCCTGTCATATTCTTTCTTCTTTGTCAGGAGGACCCCCATGTTGTTCATGATACTGACCTCGGCTTTCCCGCACCCGGCCTTCTTGTCCAACTGCGATGCCCTGTTCAGGGTATCTTCCGCTTTGTCTAATCTCCCTGTCGCTATCAATACCGCCGCCTTATTTGAAAGCGTCTTTGCAGCGTCTCCGTCTTTTCCGAGGTGCAAATACAACGCATGCGCCTCATCAAAGCACAAAATAGCGCTTTCGCATTCCCCCATGCCTTGATAGGCGCTGCCAAGGTCATTCAGGCTTTCGGCAACCCCATACAACATATCCGAAGCTGAATAAAGCTCATGCGCCCTTGAAAAATGTTCCAGGGCGCTGTTGTAACACCCCTTTTGATACAGATCGATGCCTCTGTTTAACTCTCTTGCACCGGAGGTCAAATGGTCCGGCACAGAAAGAGCCGACCCTCCGCAGCCGCAGACAATAAGACAGGCAGAAAAAAAGAAAAAGANNGGCCGAAAAACAGAAAAAGAAAAGACTCATGATTCCATTCATTTTCTCAGTCCCATGTCTATCGCCTCATGTTCCGGCTCCGCGGGAAGATTGGGACGGACAAGAAAGCTCTTCTGAGCCGATTTCACCACTTTGTTGATCTCCTCTACCGCGTCTCTTATCTCCCGCACCCCGTCTCTTGTGGACCGTGTTATGCAGGGAACGTCATAGCTCCCCTCTTCCATGTTGCTGAGTGTTCTTTTGACAATGGCGATGGCATCCTCTACATCGTCCATGATACCCGGAGCCTTGTCTGCCGCCCTGTCTATTTCTTCCAATATCTTTCCTATCTTATCTATTTCAACATAGAGCTTTTGCAAAGGTTCTTCCGATCTGAGAAGCGTACCAAGCGATCCCTCGCCTTTTTCAAGATCTGATGCAATCATTTCCATGTAGCCGAGAGTCCCGCTGAGCCCGGTAAGCGCGGTAAAAAAAGGACCTTCGGGATCTTTCAGCACGGCAATTATTTCGGATAGATCCTGCACTGCGGCTATAAGCTTTTTGGCCGTCTCCTCGACCTGGAATTCATCCAGGATATCATGAACAGACCTCCTTTTTTCTGAAGGGATGAATCCTTTGGGAGGTATGAGAGGGGATTCAACGCCGCCGGGCTTGATAGAGACATATTCTGAGCCTACAAATGTCGGGCTTGCCACGACTGCTGTGGAATCGGCTCTTATCCTGGAAGCATAATCATCCAGGATAGCCAACTCGACCTTGACCCCGTTTTCTTCTACCACAATTTCCTTCACCTTGCCGATATCAGCCTTGTAGAGTTTTACCACGGCATTCGGACTCAGGTCATAGGCTTCCTGGAAGACAGTGTAATAGGTTAGATACGTCTTGAACCAGTCTTTGCCTCTTCCCAACATGACAACAGTAGTCAACAGCATCGCCGTCAAAACCACCATAAAAATTCCTACGATCTTCTCTCGCCGGGTAAAAGTCAACTGCATACCGCTACACCAGTATCCTGTTTTCCGTTTTCCACAACTTTTCCATCTTCTATCCAAATTCTGCGGGTTGAAAATTCCCTGAAAAAATCCTCATCCAGGGTATAAAAGATCAAGGCAACCCCTTTATTCACAAAACTTCGCAAGACAGACTTGAACATATCATAACTCGCAGTCCCCAGGAACTCCTTTGGCCTTTCTATGAGCAGTATATCCGGCCTCTTGCATATCTCGCGTATGATAACGGATATCCTCATCTTTTCAGGATCGAGACAGGAGGGCCTCAAATCCAGCCGTGCATCGAGACCAAACTGCATACACAATTTCATTATATCATCCGAAAGCCTCATGGGAAATCTATTTTCAAAGTAGTTGACCGTCAACATCAAATTATCCTGCACAGACAGGTTGCTGATAAATGACGCATCAGAAGCAACATATCCCACCTTCTGCTTGTAGCCGAGAAGATTCCTGTAGTCCGAAAAATCAAGCTCTTTGCCCCTGAAAAAAAAACTCCCCCGTGCAGGATAGACAAGTGATGCCAGCCCCCTCATGAAGAGCCGAACATCATGTCTTACATCCGCGACAACCGAGACGCCCTCTCCCCTGTTCAAAGAAAAGTTGACATCCCTCAGGCAAGATCCTTCCAGGGGACTTTCCACAGAGTAATTAACCAGTTTTATTAGTTGCATATCTTCACTTTACGTTTTTTTCATGGAAAATATCAATCAACGTTAGGAACGGGGACGAAATAACTTTCCCAAGTAGGCGTATAGATT
>LGOV01000061.1_pt1 | contig 11767 bp, 13 predicted proteins | sample 469881 | NCBI WGS metagenome assembly LGOV01 (sample SAMN03857199, study PRJNA290197) | marine sediment metagenome | biome: marine cold seep biome; feature: cold seep; material: marine sediment; isolation source: sample #5579, elevator 3A push core 41 containing 12 cm of sediment... ...
AGGCGCTTATGATTGAAAATAAATTTAACCAATATATTAGAAAAGTTGAATTGTTAAAGGAAAACATCGTTTCAAGTGAACGATATCCATTCAATTTGCCTGCGATTGAAAAATTATCTGTTTTGAAGTTTCATCCAAATGTTACTTTTATAATCGGTGAGAATGGAAGTGGGAAATCGACATTGCTTGAAGCGATATCCGTTGCGTATGGATTCAATGCCGAAGGCGGATCTCGAAACTTTAATTTTTCTACAAAAGATACTCATTCAGTATTAAATAAGTATTTGAAACTCACCAAAGGTGTTAAGATGCCGAGAAACGGATTTTTCTTAAGAGCGGAAAGTTTTTATAATGTGGCTTCAAATATTGATGAACTTGGACGTGATATTTTGAAATCATATGGTGGGAAATCTCTGCATGCCCAATCGCACGGAGAGTCTTTTATGTCGTTGGTGTTGAATAGATTTGGAAGTGAGGGCTTATATATATTAGATGAACCAGAAGCGGCGTTATCTCCAACAAGGCAGTTGGCGCTTTTGTCAAGAATACATCAATTAGTAGAAGAAAATTCCCAATTTATCATCGCAACGCATTCCCCAATAATTATGGCATATCCTAATGCTAAGATATATGAAGTCGACAATGGATATAATGAAATTGAATATACCGAAACAGATCATTATATAATTACAAAGGAATTTTTGAACAATACATCTAAAATGATGGATATTCTATTGAAAGAGGAGAATGATTGTGAAATTGGATAGTATTATTTTTGATCTAGACGGTACTCTTTGGGATTCGACAAGTAGTGTGATCGATTCGTGGAATGAAACGATAAGTGAATATAATGAAGTGCGACATAAACTGACTGTGGAAGATATGAAGAGTGTTATGGGATTGGTGATAAAAGATGTTGCAATGAAATTTTTCCCGTATCTTGAAGAGGAAAACAGACTTGAAATAGTAAAGCATTGCTTTGAGAACGAATGTATTCACTTAGAAAAAAATGGTGCAATTCTCTTTGACAAGCTGGAAGAAACACTAATTGAATTGAGTAAAAGATATAAATTGTTTATTGTCAGCAACTGTCAATCTGGATATATAGAAGCCTTCTTTGAGGCGCATAAATTAAACAAGTACTTCATTGACTTTGAAAGTTCTGGTAGAACAGGATTGACTAAAGGTGAAAATATAAAATTAATAATGGATCGAAATGAATTAATAAACACAATCTATGTTGGAGATACTGATGGTGATTCACATGCTGCAAGATTTGCCGGTATACCTTTCATTTATGCGAGATATGGCTTTGGTGAGGTTGAAGACTACGACTATACTATCGACAATATTGAAGATATTTTAAAGTTTGTTTAAGTGTAAAATGGAATAGCATACATCAAAAAACATTTAAGTTACGGTGCCTTATTTCAATATTATATATTAAGGAAATAAAAATTTAGTTTCAAGTTTTGAGCAAATTTATTTATTCTTTTTTATTTACTTTTAAAAGCGTGTATGGGTATATATAGCAACATAATACCACCTAAATTCAATAATATCATAGTGTTGATATTATTAAATTTCAATGATATGGCGGTATTGAGCTGGTTTAAAAATTTGTAATAAAGTTAGAGGAATTATGGTTGTCAGTAATTGAATAGAACTAGTATCTTTATCTGCGGCTCCCTAACCACACATGTGGAGACGGTAATAAGGCTATATCCTACTGAAAGCAAGACAGAGTAAGGTTATGCATTATATTCAAATAAAGCAATATCCCTGATAGTCGTTATGAACAGTGGACTGAGTAAACATATCACTTTATACTCATATTGCCCTCAAGACCTCATGTGGGGACGGGGTTAAAACAACAACGCACAGACAGTTGATATTATTAGAGTTTAAGCTGTTTTAGAACTTCTTTTATATCACAAATTATAATTACTGTTTATTATGGTAAAATATTCTTGTTATTGATATATTACAGATTAGAAAATGTGATAAATATTTCCTGATTATAAGAAATATAGGGAGTTAGAAAGGAGTTGATATTATGAATAAAACCATTTCAATGCTATTAGTGTTAATAGTTATTTTTAGTGGCTGTACACATATTATAGAAAACTCTACAAATTCTACTGACATACCCGTTATATTTGAGGAAATGACATTTAGAAGAAATGACGATTATGGCCGTACGTTCAAGATGATGTATGGTGAATCAAATGGCATTAGTATCGGGCTTTTAAAAGACCTATATGAAAAAGAAGAAATGCAAACTACAGCAAATCTAATAAAAGAAGACATAAAGTTATTGGTATCCACACTTGATATTGACGAAGCAGAAGAAATCAAAATCTATGTCCTTGAAAAAACCATAGCTGGTGGTTCATATTCAAAAAATAACAATGTGTTTTGCTCCAAGGAAGATTTAATAAATGGTAACTATAGACTCTCATTAATTCAATCATACTTGAATCTAAGTGAACCTTGGATGATGTATGGGATACACGGTAAGGTTTTTGAGAAAGATGCAGATAATGTAAAGCTTAATGACTTTTATACAAACAATGACGACAAGCATACTAGGATTATTTGGTGCACGTTTCTATGACGAGTGGAATACCAAAGAGGAAATCAGTATTGCACAAGAGACTGCTATTTCGTTAACAGAATATGTCCTTGAGAACTATGATCTTGATACTCTCATATACAATGTAACACCGCAGATAAAAAATGAATGGTTGAAATCAATAGGTGTTGATAGAGAATTTGAATATATCTATGAAGATATATTCAATGGATTCACATTTACTCATTCAAAAGACTATCCTTTGATTATAACAATTCAAGATGCTTGTTATAACCTTCTATATTTGAAGGTATAGCGGAGTATTTAGATTTAATAGCATTTAAATATAATTATCGGCGAGAACATGCATTTAGTTTTTTTAAAAAAATAGCAGATGGCAAAGAATATGAGAATATAGATAATGATATGCAGGTTTTTGAACATTATAAAAATCACGGTGGTAAATTTGAATCGCTAGAAGATATCGATATGCGCTTATATTGCGATGCAAGTGCTTATGTTAATCTATCTACTGGCTGGGGTTTTCTTTCAGAAAGATTGCCAATATATCAAGTGAAGAACACTAATGAAGCAGCTAGAGTGCCTGGTGATGAATTGACCTATATTCAAGCTTGTTCATTTGTTGCATTTCTAGTTGACAATTATTCATTTGATGAATTTTTAAGTTTTTGCAAAACTGTATCTGAATATGAAACTATATTTGATAAGACCTATGATGAACTGAAATCAGATTGGATTAAGTACTTAGAGCGTTAAAGAACACTATGTTCAGACAAAAGTCTCTTGTCAAAATCAAAGTATATAAAGGTTCTTCTGGGAGGATAAAGTATGAATGAAGTGAGAAAAGCAAATATTCGACAAAAAGAGTATTTAGATATGAATGAGTATTCTGAGGTTAAGGAATTAGAGAAACGATGCATTGAGTTTGATAAAACAAGTTTGAAACTTGAATTGGATTACAGGATGATGTGTGCCAAAGAATCTAACGGTGTGAGTTCACAGAAAGTGAATGAATTTCTTTATTATGTTCAGGATCAACTAGTAGCCTATATAGGAATCAGTTGTTTTGGAGCATCAACATTAGAAATCAACGGGATGGTTCATCCTGACAATAGGAGACAAGGGATATTCACAAGATTGTTTCAGAGTGTAAAGGAAGAATGGATCAATCGAGGGAATCCAAGAATGCTTTTACTTTCAGATGGCAATTCATCTTCTGGGCAAGGATTCATCAATTCTTTAAAAACGACATATGAGCACACGGAATATGAGATGTATTATAAGAATAGAGTCGATATTGATGATTTAGTAATTAACGTTGTTCTTCGAAAAGCAACGAATGAAGATGCTGAGGAAATAAGAAATCAAAACACGATTTATTTCAAGGAAGAGCAAAGTGCGAATCATGAGAATGAAGTAAATTTGATTTTACCTGAAGATGAAGAAAAAAGAGGTATGACAATTCTTTTAGCTGAAGTTGGTAATAAGATTGTTGGAAAAGTGAATATACAAGTCAGTGATTCTATTGGAGGGATTTATGGTTTGGGAGTGATTCCTAGTCATCGTAGAAAAGGTTATGGGAGGCAGATTTTAATTGAAGCAATTAAAAAACTAGAAGAAAAAGCATGCAAGGAAATTATGCTTCAAGTATCAGCGCAAAACAAGCATGCCTTGAATTTATACCTATCTTGTGGATTTATTGAAGTTTCAACGATGAAGTATTATCAGATGAATAAATAAGATATATATAATTATATTTATCATTTTTTTGAATATCCTTAATAGGAAATAATTTTTCAGGCTTAAACGATATGTATGCCCGAATGAGAATGAGAAAATGCAGGTTTAAAGTGCCTGTGTTTTTTTGCTTAAAAGCTATATAAGAGCATGATTGGATTTAATTATATAATATGTTTTTAATTGATTCTAAATCTAAAATATAGAAAAATTTTTTATCGTAGTCAATAATACCTTCCTTTTTCATATTTATCAGTTCCCTGGAAAGAGAGGGTCTTGGAATAGCAAAATATTCAGCTAGTGTTTTTTTACTCATTCCAATATTGATTTTATTACTATAATTATTTTGTTGATATTTTTCTAGTATAAAAAATGATATTTTTTTTCGTATTGAATCAAAAGCAAATAATTTTAGTTTTGAATTTAACAATGTAATCCTATTTGAAAGGATTTTCATATAATTTATAGAAACAGTGCTGTTAATATGTAATATTTCGACAAAATTTTCTGTGGAAATTTGTAGTATTTTAGTATTTTTTGTTGACGAAGTAGCTGTAATTGGATAATTGTTTAAATTCGAAAAAATTAATCCTTCACCAAAGATACTTTCTATAGGGAATTGTATTACAGTAAAAATATTGCCTGAAGAAGATATTGATTGAATATTTATATTACCCTCAAGCACAATACTAATTTCATTGCATTTTGTATCTTCTAAATAAACAATTTCATTTAAAGTATAATTTTTAATTTTATAGTCAATTTTAGAAAAAATTTCATCCATTGAATCATAGTTGATATTTTCAAATAATGGACAGTTTTTAAGAATTTTATAAAATTTTCTCATAGTATTATCCTTTTTTTATGGTTTTGTAACATACGTTACGGATGACAGTATTGAATTATATTATGATGTTATTATAACTTATCAAGCAAAGATACTGAATAGTTTTGATAAATAATTAAAAATAAATTATAAAAGAGGTGAGATGGAGATAAATCTTAAAAAAGTTTTAAGATTTATTTACATAACAATTATGAAAAAAACAATAATGATAGTAGTAGTATTACTAAGTGTAGGTGTTGTAATCGCAAATAATTTTGTTGATGTTCCATTCTTAAATAGCAATGGAGGTAATGTGGTAGAAGCATTAAATGAAGATTTAGGAATTCCAATACGAACTACAAAAATTCACACAGAAAAAATTGATAATAGTATTAGTTATCTTGGAAATTTAGTTGCCAATGAAACAGGAACAATGTCATCAAAATATGGTGGGTATATAGAGTCGATTTTTATTGAAGATGGCGAAATAGTAGAAAAAGGCCAACGAATAATGAAACTTGATGATAAAGATATTAATCTTAGCATTGAATTTCTTAATATTAATTTAGCAGAAGCTAAATTGAATTATAACTATGTTCATAATAATATGGAAAAAATTAAAGATCTATATGAAGCAGGAGCAGTATCAAAAAATGATTATGATAAAATCATTCACGAAGATAATATGGCAAATTATAAGATTAAAGAAATAGAAATGAGTTTAAAATCTTTATACTCAAAGAAAGACGATATGATTATTACAGCATCTATTTCAGGAAAAGTAAGAGGATTTAATAAAGTTGTTGGAGATATGGTTCAACCTGGAATGGTAATGTTTATGATAGATGATATTTCATCTTTATATGTGGAAGTGAAAATGCCTGAATCTGATTTTAATAAATTAAAAGTTGACTCTAATGTATATCTTCATTTTTATTATACTGAAACTAAAACAAAATCAGTTGTTAATTCGTTACCAGATATGATTAATGAAAAAACGAGAATTGGTATTGTAAAAATAGGACCAATTAGTTTAGAAGAAATAGATAATATTGTTTTAGACAGCACAGTTAATACGGAGTTTATATTAGATTCATTTGGAGATGTTTTAGTTATTGAAAAAAATGCTATAAAAACTATTGGAAATAACAATTATGTGTATTTAGTTAATGATGGAATAGTAATTGAAAAAGAAATTGAAATAGTTTTTACTAAAAATAATAGTGCAGTAATTACTGGTGATGTAAAAAAAGATGATTTAATTGCAAGTACTAATTTAGCAGATTTATACAATGGCGCAAAGGTATTGCTATTTGAGGAGGCTGAATAAATGAATATAGGCAGAAGTGCTGTAAAAAACAAATATTTAGTAATATCTTTCATTATGGCAATAATTATATTTGGTGTATTTGCAAAAATGAATTTACAAACTCAATTAGCCCCCGATACTAATGCACCTAAAGTTACAGTCATGGCAAAATATCCTGGTGCAACAGCTCAAGATGTAAGTGAAAACTTAGTGAAACCATTAGAAGAAAGTTTTGGAAAACTAGAGGGGATTTCAAATATCCAATCAGATTCTATGGATAATATAGGAATAATACATCTGTATTTTAAATATGGAACTGATGTAGATAGTGCAGCGATAGATGTTCAAAATACAATAAGTAGTTCTATGGATCGATTGCCAAAAAATATTGGAGAGCCAAAAGTGCTTGAAATTTAATACCTCTGATAAACCAATAATGACTTTAGCAATTAATAGCGATACGATGAGCCTTAAAGAAATACGTCGAATTAGTGAGGATAGTATCGCTTTTGAATTGCAGTTGATTGATGGTGTGGCTGCTGTAGAAATGTTTGGTGGTTATATCGGTGAAATTAGAATTACTTTAGATGAAAATAAATTTAATTCATACAATCTTACTTTATCTGATATATCTAAGAGCTTTAAATGAGAATAATATTAGTGCGCCTGGTGGTTCTTTAAAAGATGGCGATAAAAACATTTCATTAAAAATCGATGAAAATTATACAACTGTTGAAGAGTTGGAAAACATTAGAATAATTTTAGCAGATGGTAATAGTGTATATCTAAAAGATATTGCCAAAATAGATTATTCAATAGAAGACCTAGAAAGTATGTATAAATTTGATTCCGAAGATAGAATAGCATTGCAGATAATTAAAAGTAAAGATGCTAACACTGTAGAAACTGTAGAAAATATAAAACTCAATTTAGAAGAAATAGAAAAAAAATATCCATATTTAGATATTGAAATAGCACAAGATGATTCAACGTTTACAAATCAGATGGTGAATAATATGACGACTAGTATTGTTATTAGCGATATTATTTACGACTATTATAATATTTCTTTTTCTTTCTAAAATTAATCAATCTCTTAGTTGTTGCTTTTTCAATGCCTTTAACTTTTTTAAGTACGCTTGGTTTAATGAAACTCTTTGATATGAAGCTGGATTTAGTTACTTTATCAGCGTTAATATTAAGTATTGGTTTTGTTATAGACAATTCAATTGTAATTGTAGAAAATATAATGAAACATAAGGAAAAAAATAAAGAAGGCGGAATTGTAAGCGCTGCTATAAATGGTGTACGAATGAAATAGCTTCATCAGTTTTATCGGGAACAATTACTACAATAGTTGTATTGGTACCACTTATTTTTATGCAAGGATTTGTAGGAGAGATGTTTAAACCCGTTTCTATGACGCTGATATTTGCACTTTCATCTTCTGTAATTATAGCGTTTACTAGTAATTCCTATAGTAACAATATTTATGGATAAATTTTCATTTAGTAAAGTAGAATCTGCATTTGATTTAGTTACAAAACCATTTAATAAAATGATGGATTGGATTTTAGATAGATATCTATTTATACTTGAAAAAATCAATTAAAAACAATTTGATTTTCGTTGTAATTTTAGTATTGCTTTTAGCAAGTGGAGTTGCATTAAAGAATAAAGGAATAGAAATGCTTGCCTAAGTTCGATAGTGGGGTAACTTATATATCTGTTGAAACAGAAACAGGTACGTCCATAGAGGAAACTTCAAGGACTTTTGGTTACATAGAAGATATACTTGGAAAAAGAAGAAAATATTATTGGATATGATACTCAAATAGGTTTTGAAAAAGATAGTACTATAATGAGTGAATTTAATACTATGGCTTCTAATCAAGGTGTAATTACAATAAATTTTAATACAAGAAAAGAAAGAGAAGAAGATATATGGAGTATTCAAGATAGAATAAGAACTGAAATAGAAAAAATACCTGGAATAAAAAGATTTGTTGTTAAAGAAAAAGGTGGTACTGCAAATAGTAGTGGTGGAGTGCCGATAGATATAAAAATTAGTGGTGAAGATCAAGATGTATTATATAGTTTAGCGATAGATTTAGAACGGGAATTAAAAGAAATTGATGGTATGATTAATGTTTATAAAAGCTTTGGTATCGATAGTCCGGAATATATAATAAAAACAAATGACTCAAGAATTAAAGAACTTGGATTAAATAATGCTTTTGTGGCTAAATATATCTTTGAGTTGGTAGAAGGTGTTAATGCTAACGAACTCAATATGGAAGATAGAGATGAAAATATTAAAGTTGTATTTAGTGAAGAATCTAGAAATACTATTGATGAAGTAATGAAACAAACTTTAATAACTCCTTATGGAGCTATTGTACCTTTAAGTGATATTGCTTGGGTTGAAGAATCTAAAAGATCTAATATTGTAACTAAAGACGATTTAGAATATACAATAAATGTTCTAGGATATACTGAAGTAAGAGCATTTAGTTTTATAACAGAAGACATATATGATTTATTAGAATCGTATAATTTACCAAATGGATATGAAATTGGGTTGACAGGTCAACAAAACGACCTTATAGATGCAATGGCTGATATGGTATTTTTATTAGGACTATCAGTAGTATTTGTATACTTGGTATTATTGCCACAGTTTAAATCGTTTATCTTACCACTTGTAATAATGGCATCTATTCCACTTGTTGTAATTGGTGTAGCGCCTGCATTATTACTCACAAATAAATTTGTATCAATGCCAGTATTATTAGGCTTTATTATGCTGGCTGGTACTGTAGTAAATAATTCAATTCTATTGATAGATTATTTTATAGAAAGTATTAAATCAGGCTTATCTCCAGAACAAGCAGTTTTTGATGGTGTAAGAAGTAGATTTCGTCCTATCATGATGACTGTTTTATCTGATGTAGTTGGGATGATACCTTTAGCATTTCAATTAGCTTTAGGATCTGAAAGATTTTCACCTTTGGCTGTAACTGTAATTGGTGGTATTTTAGCATCGACTGTTTTAACACTTATATTGATACCAGTAATTTTTTATAAATTATCTTATAGAGGTAAAATCGCAGTTTAATGCATAAAAAATATGGGATATGAAAATTATGGTAACGTATGCAACATTCAGACATTTTGACTTCAAATTATCCATGCACTATGATAAAAGTGGAACTTGCTCTTTACAATATAAAGCTGAAAAGCCTCTTGTTTTAGCTGTGGGGAGAATGTCCATTATCAATATGTTGTTTTTGAAAAAAAGGCGATTAAACTAGGAAGTTATCTTTTGTTTAATTTGTTAAGCGGATTTAAGAAAAACTTTTTAATGAGTAGCTAAAAGATGTTAAAATAAGAAATAGTTAAATATAAAAGAGGTTAATATTATGAAATATAAAATAGACTTAATTAGAAAAAACAAATTGCAAGTTTCTAAATGGTCTGGTGGAACAACTACACAACTTGCTATATTCCCAAAGGATGCAGTTTACATTGAGCGTAATTTCAGATGGCGATTAAGCTCGGCAAAAGTTGAGGTAATGGAATCTACATTTACTCAGCTTCCAAATATCAATAGGATTATTATGATTATTGAAGGTGAATTGAAATTAGAGCATGAAGGACAACACAAATGTATTTTAAAACCATTTGATCAAGATAGATTCAGTGGCGGATGGACAACGAAAAGCTTTGGAAAAGTGACAGATTTCAATTTGATGATGGATGAAAATTGCGAGGGTGAGTTAGAAGCTATGCATCTTGACAAAGGACAATCTACTGAGATTTCTTTTTATAATAAGAAAGATTTTTCTAATAATGTTCAGGCTCTATATTGCGTTGATGGAGAAATAGATATTAAGATCAATGTAGATGAAATAAAATTATATCAAGGGGATATAATTTTAATAGAATCAAATACTGATATTGAAAAGGTAGAAATTAATAATACAAAAGATAGCAGGGTAGATTTAATTAGAGCAAATATATTCTTTTAATGAGTAAGAATTATATGTGAAAATAAAGGAAAATTTTTTAAAGCTCATGTGATGCTAGAAAAATATCTTAAAATACAAGGGATAGGGATACGTTTTAATATGATGTTAGACATTATCCCTGTTCCTCGGTCTGTTTTTGAAGAAGAATAATATATTAGTAACGTTAGATTAATCTAATTTAGATTTGTTTAAATGTAGAATAAGGAAGAACTTATTAATGAGGAATTGAAAGATAAGAAAATTAGATTGATAGAAAGTAAAAATATGAACTAGAAAATGTTATGTAGACAGTATGGTAAAAATCAAGGAGAATTAAATGAATTATAAGGAGATATTTATAAAAGCATATAAATATATGGATGTTGATTTGATAGATGGCGATTGCGGTAAATTATGCGGATATCATTGCTGCAGATCGATACATGAAAATGGTAAGGTACTTGGAATCTATTTCTTGCCGTTTGAATATGAAAACATGCAAAAAGGCAAGGGGTTGATAGATGAAAGTCATCTAGAAATCCACACAAAAATAGCTTATAACTTACCTGTAGGAATTAAAAAACTATATTATGGATATTGTAAGGATAATAAAAATTGCATAAGAGATATCAGACCGATTCAATGTAGAACATTTCCTTTTGTTCCACATATGGAAGAGGGTAAACTTTCTTTGGTGATAGAAAAACATCAAGAACATAATTGTCCTTTAATCAACAAAAGAGAAGAGTGGAATCCAGATTTTGAAAAATCGATTTTAGCTGGGTGGAACGAACTGATAAAGATCGATAAGGTAAAAATATTAATAGAATTCGAGAGTAAAGAGAGAATTAAAACAAATAATATATTATATGTATACCGAGGAGGCTTGGATAATGAAACATGAATGGAGAAAACATGAAAAGAGTATTTATCTGCCTAAAGAAAAACCTGAATTGGTGCAAATACCTGAGTATAAGTATTTTACCATCGATGGTAAAGGAAATCCCAACGATGAATTGTTTTCAGAGTGTATAGAGGTATTATATTCTTTGGCATATGCAATTAAAATGTCTTATAAGTCGGGACTTGCACCTGATGATTACTTCGAGTATACAGTTTATCCTCTTGAAGGGATTTGGGATATAAGTGATGAAGGCAAAAAGACATTTGATGGTACTATTGATAAAAATGAGTTGATTTTTACATTGATGATAAGACAGCCGGAATTCGTTTCAAATGAGTTTGCGAGTGAAATTGTTGAAATGACAAAAAAGAAGAAACCGCATAAA
>LGOV01035009.1_pt1 | contig 11767 bp, 8 predicted proteins | sample 469881 | NCBI WGS metagenome assembly LGOV01 (sample SAMN03857199, study PRJNA290197) | marine sediment metagenome | biome: marine cold seep biome; feature: cold seep; material: marine sediment; isolation source: sample #5579, elevator 3A push core 41 containing 12 cm of sediment... ...
CGAAAAGATTCTCGATATTTACGCTCAAGGTGATATTTTTAAAGTTGCCATAGTCGAATGCTATCCCACTGCGTAGATTGTAAAAAGTATAGCCGGGTGTCTCATTTTCACCCGCTGCGGGGTGTTCTTGAGCCGCATAAAAATTACTCCCAAACTCGCACCAGTAGCGTAAACCATTGGCAAGCTGATCGTGCCAACGTACGCCGAGAACACCATTGAGAGGTGGAATGGTATTCAACCGGTCGTGACTGTTACGATCCCGACCAACAACATAAGCCATATTGGCAAACACAGTTAATTCATGCAGCATGTCGAACTCCAGAGAACCATCGCCGCCATAGAGTTCAGCTTCGGTGACATTTACATACTCTCGCGAATCCATACCGGCAAAGGTGTTGCCGTTATTAACCAGATCAATATAATCGGTCACCTGATTGTAGAAAACACTGACCGTGCCCCTGAAACGCTGATAGTTAAACTTGAAACCTACATCGCCATTGTACGAATATTCCGGATCAAGATCAGGGTTGCCGATAATCATATAAGAACTGCTTCTGGTTGAGTAACGCTCGAACATGTCAGGTGCTCTGAATCCAGAGGAAAAATTAGCGGTCACGTGAATATGATCGGTCAACACATAGAGGAGTCCGAGGTTAAAGGTCACCGCGTCATCGCTCTGGCTGCTGAAATGGTTGATCGTGGTTTGTGATTCAATAAAATTACCGCTGCTGTCGTACTTGTCGCTGGTAAAAGGGGTGTCCTCAGCATCGAAAACAAAATAATCATAGCGCAAACCGGCAAGTATCGTTAAACGCTCGCCAAAAAGGATTTCATTTTGGGCAAAGAGACCGAAATGATCTCGATCACAGTCGGGTATTGGCTTGAACGTCAGATCTTTAACAGAAAGGTTCTGGTTGTTTTTTTTAACGGTAATGAATTCGTCACCTTCAGCATCTTCAGCGACAAATTCACAACCAAAAACCAGACGATTATTTTGACCAAGATCGACATGACCTTGCAGCGAAGCGCCAAGTGCTGAGGTCTCAAACTCATTGCTCTTTAACGTATAAACAGGCTTCTTTAGGCTGGGGATGTCCGCCTCATAGCTGCGCTGTTGATCGACGTACCAGCCCCTTATTTGTAGATCCTTGAGCCAGCCAAAATTCCGACCATGGTATGCCAACTTATAGGTGTCGGTGTCGAATGCAGTAAAATGGGAATATCTGGCATCCTGTTTCTTTGTTACCCCCATATCGTCGATGTTATTACTTCTAATACTTACACTCAGATCGTGATTACGAGCATCATCAAGAAAATAACGACTCTTGAAATCGAACGATTGGCCTTCAAATTGACTGTTTTCAACCTCATCGCCATCGCCATCCTCATAGCTCTTAGCGTCACGACCAACAACCGAAAGTGAAAAATCTAAACCGTAACCACCGCCACTCAATGCATAGCGGCCCAGCCAACCTTCATCGATCGATGAATAACGGCTTTCGATGCTATTTAACAAAGACCATCCTTTGGTCTTAGCAAAGTCGGTCTGCTTACTTATGACATTAATAACTCCACCCAGTGCATCGGTGCCGTAGAGCACTGATGCTGGGCCTTTGACAACCTCTATTCGCTCTACATTAGTGACATCGACAAAAGGGATCAGTGGTGATCGGCCAGCCCAAAGGTTGTTTTCACGATCACCATCAATTAACACCAGAACCCGATTGCCCCCGAGACCACGAATCACTGGGATTGTATTCCAAAAACCCGCACCCGAGAGTGATACCCCGGAGAGTTCAGCCAAAGGTTGCGCCACCGTTGCCGGGCTATTTCTCATCATGTGTTTCAGAGGTAACCACCTCAATAGGGGTTGGAACATCAAAACGGCGCTCTTCCAAGCGGGTTGCTGTGATAACAACTTCATCCATTACTGATGTTGGTATCTGTTCGCTAGCTGTGGCAAGTAAAGGTGTGCAGAGTAAAAACGCCATGACTGCGACACCCCACTTTTTTACTCTTAATAGCACGTAGTTCGTTGGAAAGCATTCGACCTCCTTGGGTTCGGAGATGCCCGTCATAAGGCAAAAAAAATCCCCGAACCAATAAAATTGATTCGAGGATTCCCTGTTTTTCCACGAATATGCATGAAGCTTACCTCTTGACCATAAAGGTAGGCTCTTTTTGTTTTCAGACAGGTCTTCTGACTTCCGATTCATCCTACTAGTTGCGTCTTCCCATTTGCGCTTGGCAAACAGTGACATTATGCAACATTCGTCCTCGGTTACAGCGGTGGGCCCGTCCTGGATTTACACCAGGTTCCCTATTAAGCTCAAACAAGAGCATCTGAAAAATTCGATCAACACTAACGGAAAAATAGAATAAAGTCACCACATACCTGAATAACCCTATATTACTTAGGTCATTATAATCAACAATACACTCCTCATTTTTAGCTCAATTTTCATCATAAACACCCGCAATATGGTAGTGTTCATACCCTTACACAGGGTCATCCTTACATTGGAGCACAAATGAAAAACACTACTGAACAATTTTTTGTCATTGTCCCACCGGGATTTGAATCCACCTGCGCCAAAGAACTAGCGCAGTGGGTCGATGCTCCACTAACCCTCTGCCACGGTGGCATCACATTTGCGGGCAAGTTACGAGATCTCTACCTTGCCAATCTATGGTTACGCTGCGCCAGCAGGATTTTGGTACGACTTGACAGCTTTAGCTGTCGTGATTTCCCAACACTTCACCGAAAATCACTTCGTTTACCGTGGGGCCGTTTCATCCAACCGGGTCGTCCACTGACACTGCGTGTCACCTGCCGTGGGTCGCGACTTATCCATAGTGACCGCGTTGCTGAAACCATCGAAAAAGCGATTCACAAAGCTCTTGGCACCACAGCAGCAGACAGCAATGTCGGCCAAGAGAGCCAAACTATCTTTGTCCGCCTCGATGACGATGCGTGTACGATCTCCATTGATAGCAGTGGCGACTTACTCCATAAACGGGGCTATCGGGTCAAATCGACAACCGCGCCCCTACGTGAGACACTTGCGGCGGGCTGCCTTCTCCATTGCAACTGGCATGGTGAGACCCCATTATGGGATCCATTCTGTGGTTCAGGCACCTTCCCAATCGAAGCAGCAATGATTGCGGCCAACATTCCACCCGGCAACCAGCGCACGTTTTCATTTATGAACTGGCCCGGTTTCCGCCAAGGGCTGTGGAATGCCCTCATCAGCGAAGCAAACAAACTTAAACGTGACACAATCGTAACGATAAACGGTAGCGACCTAAATGAAGATGCCCTTAGTGCAGCACAACAAAACGCTAAACAAGCAGGGGTAAATACAATGATTCAATTTCATCAGCACGATGCGTTTAGCCCTTATGACGCATTTGATGAAGGCTTACTTATTTGCAATCCCCCTTATGGTGAACGGCTCGCATCTGCTTTCTCACCGGCAAAACTTTTAAAGAAACTAGCGCAACAACTTAAGGATTCACCCAAGATATCAACAGCTATCGTCCTGCCACACGATAAACAGATGCCACAAAATACACAGCTTAATTTTTCCAATGGCGGCCTTGATGTTGCCCTCTATTCAACAAAAAAAAGCCGTACCCGTTAAGGGGTACGGCTTTTTAAATTACGTTGATCACAACACGGTTATTCTGTGGTCAGACTACTGCCAACATGGCCCACATTACCAATGCCACTTAGCGCAAAAGTAAACATAATCGCCTCATCATCTAAACGATCACGATAGCTAATAAAGCAACTCCAGCATTGGGCACGGTACTCAAGACTGATAAGATTTTCGAGTCTTTGTTTATCACCAAGGTCGTAGCGATACTCATACTTAGCATACACCGGCTTCAACAGATCAATATCGATTGTCGCAGCAAGGTATTCCGAGGTAACTTCGGTGTAACGATACGCAGCGGAAAAACCGACATCATCAGAATAACGGGCACCTGTTTCAGCATTGAATTTAGTAAATTCATTGCGGTGCGGATCATAGCTTAAATCGACATCAACAATCCATTTTGCGGTAGGGCGTAAAATGAGTTCGGTGCGAATATCAGAGAAACGATCCTCGCCCTCTTTCTCCTCACGGTCACGGCGGCTGAGCCAAAAATCATGACTTTGAGACAAACGCAAATAACCGAGCTCTCGGTAAGTTGGTCGATTACTTTCTTCAACAAAACGGCCAATAAAACGGTTAACTAAAGCATATTCCACTTCATTTCTGTTTTCGATACGATCTGTTGAATCAAAATAAGGCAGATCTTCCTGCTTGGTATTTGGAGTATAATAGTAGGTCACTTCAGGCTCAATACTATGCTTAACTTTGGTCAGTCCCTGAGTACGACCTAAATCGAATACACGTGAGACACGAGCCGAAAAGCGCGTTGAGAAATCAACATTTTCTGCATGTTCAAAGCCAGGTCCTTCGCTTGAGGTCCAGTACAAACGCTCACGACAGCCAACTTCTGGTTCAACCTCTAAGATATTTCCTGGCTGAAAAAATGCGGACAAAGCAGGACGCATATCAACGCGCTCGCCCTTAAGTCCCTCACGCCGCCAAAAGTAGGTGGAAGTTGAATCAAAGCTAAAATAAAAGGGGCTATTACCGAGACGGGTGCGATTATAGTCCAACTGGATTTCAGGTAAGCGTTGCAAGGTGGTATCATTATCAGCATTGAGCTCAAGGTCTTTGGTGTAGAGGATTTGTCCCGTTAATGACAAATTCCCCCAGCGACGACTTAGGGCAATGGTCGATTCAACCTCATCCTTATCGTATTCCTCAGCGATCTCACCAAAATCTTCGAAATACTCACGATCACTGACGTATTCAACATCAGCACTAAAGCGGACATCACCAGCCAATGTTCCAAGGTGGTCCCAACGGTAGGCAAAGCGATCATCTAGATCACTAAAATCTGAATCACCATTGCTTGAAACATAATAGATATTGGCGACACCTTCATTATCATCACCAAACACATAGCGATACTGAAGTCCAGTACCGACCCCCATGTCTGAGAAATAATCAAGATACAAAGTGGCATCCATGTTGCGTCCCATCACTTGATAGTAAGCCAGGGATATCTGTGCACCGCGCTCAGCGGAATAGCCAAACATCGGCAATAAAAAACCAGACTCACGTTTGTCGCTAACAGGATAGGCTAAGTAGGGGACATAGAGGACAGGAATATCATAGAGATAAAACTTAACATGCTTAGCTCGTGCAAATCCTCCGACGGTTACGTCAAGTTCTCTTGCTCCAAACTTCCACGCGGGAACATCACCATCACACGTAGTAAATGTACCATTTTTTATCCGATAACTTGCTTCGCCAAGCTTGCTAATTTCATCGCCTGAAATATGGAAATTATACGCAGCAATAAAACCGTGAGCATATTGAGCAACACCAACGCCAGTTTTAATGTTGACATTCATCGACTCACCAGCGAGAGTTCCACCTAGATCGTCAAGCACGGCATTACCAACAGCATCGGCATCACCGGTCAGGGTGTTGTAATGAACTTGATCAGCCTGTAGTCGAGTCTGGTCTTGCTGTAAGTCAACTTGACCTTGGGCAGAGTAAACTGACGTAGCCTTGTCAAAATCGAGCTCATCAGCCTGAATCGATACAGGACTATCACTTTGGTCAAAATCGCGTGCGATTGCTGATGTGGTCAGCAGACAAACGACACACAAAACCCCTACCACAATACGATAACTAAGCTTTACACCGTGCATAACATCATTCACCTACAGAGTTCAAATATTCACGACAGGCTGCCACCAAAAACAACGATCCGGCAACAACGACAATTTCCCCATGTAAACAATCTTGTTGTGCAGCTTGGAGGGCCAAACCAATATTGCAATAATTTTGAGCTTCAACGCCGATAGCTTTAACCTGTTGTTGTACACTATCAAGAGGATAAGGTTCCTCCACTGGTGGTGCAACACCATAAAACTTTTGCGTCAACGGCAGTAGCGCATTAAGAATCGCAGGAACATCCTTGTCAATTTTAAATCCACCAACCCAACGTATATGACGCAACTCCTGCGAGACTAAGTACTCCGCAAGCACCTTCGCGCCAGCAATGTTATGTGCACCATCAAGGAGCACGGCAGGATCAACGTTAGGCCACCACTCCAGTCGACCAGGCCAGAAAGCTTGACTAATCCCTTGCTTAACAGCAGCATTCGCAACGGGAAAGCCTTGCCCAGCAAGAACCTCTAAGGTCATCAGTGCAACCGCAGCATTGTCCCCCTGATGAGCACCGACAAGCTTCGGCTTTAACCCCGGCCAACGGTTGCACGGAGTCGTTACAGTGAAACACCCACCAACAGGTTCACACTTAAAATCTTTACCGCTCACCCAAGTATCGCAATGATTCTTCACAGCGATGTCACGGAGAAGTTGCTCCACTTCAAGTTGTTGTGGGCCAATCACCACAGGGGTGCTCGACTTAATGATCCCGCCCTTTTCTGCGGCAATATCGGCAAGGTTATCACCTAAATAGCTGACATGATCACGGCTGACGGGAGTGATCACTGAAACGAGAGGCTGAACCACATTAGTGGCATCGAGCCGCCCTCCCATGCCAACTTCAAGCAACACAATATCCACATTTTGACGTGCGAAGTAAAGCAAAGCTAAGGCTGTAGTAAACTCAAAGAACGTAGCTTGACAATGTGTGTTTTTATCACGAAGTTCTTCAACAAGGGTGGTCAAATCATCATCGTCGATGGCCTGACCGTTAACGGTGATCCGTTCGTTAAACTCATGAAGGTGGGGCGAGGTATAGGTGCCAACGCGATAACCAGCTTGCGTCAGAATTTCACGCATAAAGGTACAAACAGAACCTTTACCATTTGTTCCAGCCACGTGGACAATCCCATAACTGTTTTGGGGATTGTCCACTGACTGTAACAGTTCATAGCTATTTTCAAGACCGAGTTTGATCCCGAACATCTGGAGCCCGTAGAGAAACTCCAATATGTCATTTTTAGCCATATCAGTTCTTCGTAAAGATTCGCAGAACTTGTGAAAGGCGAGCTTTCATCTCTTTTCGCCGAACAATCATATCAATCATTCCGTGCTCAAGTAAGTACTCGGAACGTTGAAAGCCTTCAGGAAGTTTTTGCCGGATCGTTTGCTCGATAACGCGTGGGCCAGCAAAGCCGATCAACGCCCGTGGTTCCGTCATATTGATATCGCCCAACATTGCAAAACTGGCAGTAACACCGCCTGTCGTTGGATCAGTCAGTACGGAAATAAACGGTAAGCCTGCTTCTTTAAGCTTCGCTAAGGCTGCACTGGTTTTTGCCATTTGCATCAGAGATAAAATACTCTCTTGCATCCGAGCGCCACCGGAACAGGAAAAGATGATGACGGGTGCCTGTGTTTCAAGCCCTTTTTCAATCGCGCGAGTAAGTTTTTCGCCAACAACAGAGCCCATACTGCCACCCATGAAGCTAAAATCGAACACAGAAACCACAACAGGCAGGTTATCAATCGTACCACTACCGCAAATGACCGCATCGCCGCCGCCGGCTTTTGCCACCGAGGCCTTAATACGATCTTTGTATTTTTTGGAATCTTTAAATTCTAGAAAATCAATGGATTCTAGCCCCGCGTCCATCTCGACGAATGAACCTTCATCAAGAACCAAATCAATCCGATCTTTGGCACTAATACGGAAATGATAATCGCATTTTGGGCAAACGTTGAGGTTTCGCTCAATCTCTTTTGCATAGATAATTTCGGCGCAATTTTTACATTTTGTCCAGATACCTTCAGGTATTTGAACAGTCTTTTTTGCAACAGGCGTAATAGGTGCCTTTGATTTTCTAAACCACGACATGAGTTACCTCACTTAAGTAAGATCTGTCGCTCGAAGAATTCCCTGTTTAAGGCCATCAACGAATTGATAAACTTCTTCAAGCAAACGAGATGAATCAGCATTGTGCTTAATAACATTAACGAGAGCGCTTCCAACCACAACGGCATCGGAAAAACGTGCAATAGACTCTGCATCCTCAGCGGTGGTAATGCCGAAGCCAACGGCCACCGGTACTGGGCTTAGATCACGTAAACGCTTAACTTGTGCTTCAATTGAAGCGCCATCAACTTTTGTTGTTCCAGTGACACCCGTCATCGACACATAATAAACAAAGCCACACGCTTGAGATAACAACTGTTCTGTTCTCAGCGCTGGTGTTGTCGGTGCTAATAACGTTATCAGATGAATCCCCTGTGGCTCCAAATAGGTGCACAATTCATCTTTTTCTTCAGGAGGGAGATCAACGAGGAGTACCCCATCGACACCCGCATTTTTAGCCTGCTCAGCAAAAAGTTTCGTTCCATAGCGTAAGATCGGATTGTAATATCCCATCAAAACAATTGGAACTTGAGTCCGTAACCGAACACGTTCAACTAATGCTAGAACACCTTTGAGCGTTGTCCCCGCAGCAAGAGCCCTTTCAGATGCAGCTTGAATTGTTGGTCCATCGGCCATCGGATCGGAAAAAGGCATGCCGAGTTCGATGATATCTGCACCAGCATCAACAAGAGTATAAATAATCTGCTCTGTTGTCTCCAGGTTGGGATCACCAGCGGTAACAAAAGGGATCAGTGCTGCTTGTTGACGCTCTTTAAGTTGTCTAAATGTCTGTTCTATCCGCCTCACTCTATCCCCTTGTTCTATCAATCAAATTCAATAATTTGATCTCAATTCAACCTTTACATAATCGCATGAGTGTAATTCATTAGCGGGTTCGCTTTCAACCGTTTTCTCATCACAATGATGCTGTTAGCAACACAACGCCGGATAACCGACCGTTTACATTGACTTAAATATTGTTATGGCCGGTCAAATATCTCTTTAGCTTGCGCAAGTACTGCGTGGAACAGTTGCGGAGTAATGCGCCGAGTCTGGACATTATAACGACTCGTATGGTAGCTGGCGAGTAAGTACTGACCATTCGGTAATCGATAGGCCTCATTATGCTTGAAAGGATAATCGGCTATTCGTTCAACCAGACCAACCTCTTTCAAAAGACGCAACACACTCATAAACGCATCACGGCCCAATGCTAAAATCACCTTCACCTGAGATAGTTGCTGCCATTCTTGTTTCAAATAGGAGCGACAGGTATTAAACTCGGCACTCGTTGGCTTGTTATCGGGTGGGACACATTTTACCGCGTTACTGATGTACAGATCATGCAGAATCAAGCCATCGTCACTATCGCACGCAACAGCTTGGTTACTAAACCCTGCCTGATAGATGAGCGGGTACATAAAATCTCCCGCGCCATCGCCAGTAAAAGGCCGACCAGTTCTATTGGCACCATGCGCACCTGGTGCGAGGCCAACAAGCCATACTCGTGCAGCAAGATCACCGAAACCTGATACCGGATGATTCCAATAGTCGGCACGACTGCGGCCAGACTTAGGCGGTAACTGTGCAAGGTAATGAACGAGTCGTGGACAACGCGTACACTCGTACAAACTGAGCAAATCCAATTGTGCCAACGACACTATGGTTTCTTCCCAGATGGGGACGATGGTTTGCGCCGCCGCGGACGCGCACTTGAGGGTTTATGTCCCGCTGACTTACCCGCTTGTTTACGATGGGGTGGTGTTTTCTTCTTAAGCTGAGGTCGTTGATATTTCCAGCGGAACAATGCCTCCGCAGGAATTTCACTCGGGATTTTAGCGCTAATGTATTCCTCAATAGCAGGCAAGTGAAAGACAAGGTTTTCATCGGCCATGGTAATGGCAAGTCCCGATGCGCCGGCACGTGCAGTACGACCAATACGATGAACATAGTCTTCTGCATCTTGCGGAACATCGTAATTAACAACATGGGTCACATCATCAATATGAATCCCACGCGAAGCGACATCGGTAGCAACAAGGATATTCAATTTACCATCTTTAAACTCTTGAAGAATTCGCATCCGCTTTGCTTGCGAGATATCGCCAGAAATTTGAGCAGCCTTAAAATTATTCGCCTGCAACACTAAGGTGACATACTCGGTCTCACGCTTGGTATTGGCAAACACCATCACTCGACCAGCCGCCATGGGTTCATCGAGAAGACCAATCAACAACGGCAATTTCTCTTTCATGCCGACATGATAAACAATCTGGTCCACCCGTTCAGCGGTAACTTGTTCAGGTTCGATATCAACCTTTTCGGCATTGTTCATAAAGTCATAAGCCAACTCCATGACTCGTGGTGACAATGTCGCTGAAAACAACATGGTTTGCCGTTTATCAAATGACGGCAAGCGACGTAATATAAAGCGTAGATCACTAATGAAGCCCATGTCGAACATCCGATCTGCTTCATCAATAACAAGGACCTCAATATGGTTAAACGAAAAGACCTTCTGCTTGGCGTAATCAATTAAACGACCAGGGGTCGCAACGATCACATCAACACCATCCTGAAGTGCTTTCCGTTGCTTCTCATAATCTACGCCACCAAATACCGGCAGTATTTTCAATCCACACGCTCCACCCAGCCCCTTAGCATCTTCACAAATCTGCACGACAAGTTCTCGTGTCGGTGCGACGATTAAAGCGCGGGGATTTGTTGAGGTGCTCTGACGTTTTTTCAGCAATTTCGTAAACAGTGCGATCAAGAACGCCGCAGTTTTACCTGTGCCAGTTTGGGCTTGCGCCGCAACATCTTTACCCAATAACGCCAACGGGATTGCTTGCTCTTGTACGGGTGTCAACTCTTCGAAGCCAAGTGCTACAACGCCCTGTTGCACCTCTTCGGGTATTTCAAGTTCGGTAAAACGCATAAGTAAACTCCCGCTATAATTTCACATTAAAGGCTTCGGCAACAGTGTGTATATCCTTGTCGCCGCGACCTGATAAACAGACAGCAATGGTTTGATCAGCCCTCATTTTAGGCGCAAGCTTGATCACTTCAGCAATTGCATGAGCGCTCTCAAGGGCGGGGATAATCCCCTCCAACTGTGTTAGCATTTTAAACCCATCGAGTGCTTCGTCATCGGTTACAGCACAATATTCCGCTCGTTTTATCTCATGCAGCAATGCGTGCTCAGGGCCAACACCAGGATAATCAAGACCAGCACTGATTGAATGGGCGTGCTCAATCTGCCCATCGTCATCTTGAAGTAGGTAGGTTTTATTGCCGTGTAGAACCCCCACATGTCCAGCACTGATACTGGCTGCGTGCTTATCCGTATCCATACCAAGACCCGCTGCTTCAACACCAACTAGGCGAACCTCTTTATCATTAATAAAGGGATAAAACAGCCCCATAGCATTTGATCCGCCACCGATACAGGCCAAAGCGACATCGGGCAAAGCACCTTCAATTTCAAGCATCTGCTGTCGAGTTTCGCGACCAATAACAGACTGAAAATCACGCACAATCTGAGGATAAGGATGGGGGCCTGCAACAGTGCCGATGACATAAAAGGTATCTCGTACATGTGTAACCCAGTGACGCAGGGCATCATTCATAGCATCTTTAAGCGTTGCCGTACCGCTGGTAACACCATGTACCGTGGCGCCTAATAGTTTCATACGAAAAACGTTAAGCGATTGACGTCGAATATCTTCTGTCCCCATAAACACATCACACTCAAGACCAAAACGAGCAGCAACCGTTGCCGTAGCGACACCATGCTGACCCGCGCCAGTCTCAGCGATCACTTTCTTTTTACCCATTCGCCGCGCTA
>LGOV01024021.1_pt1 | contig 11757 bp, 8 predicted proteins | sample 469881 | NCBI WGS metagenome assembly LGOV01 (sample SAMN03857199, study PRJNA290197) | marine sediment metagenome | biome: marine cold seep biome; feature: cold seep; material: marine sediment; isolation source: sample #5579, elevator 3A push core 41 containing 12 cm of sediment... ...
GAGAAATCTTTTCTTTCGTAGATAAGACCTCTCCACAACGAAAACTCCGGTCGAGGTGACATATTATATTCATTATTTTACTTTTCCACAACATTCTAGATAGTACCAATATTTTTACATATTATTTTACACAAATAAGCGGAAATTCAAAAATTAGTTACTAATGAGCATCCAACCAAGTTTCACCAATACCCATGTCAACAGTTAACGGAACTTCTGTTTTTACAGCATTTTCCATTTCATGTTTAATAATTGGTTTAATAATTTCTAATTCACTTTTTAGAGCATCAAAAACAAGTTCATCATGTACTTGTAGTAGCATCTTTGATTTTATTCCTTCCTCTTCAAATCGCTTTTTGATGTTGATCATGGCTATCTTAATAATATCAGCCGATCCACCTTGTATAGGTGCGTTTACCGCATTACGCTCTGCAGCAGACCTTACCATAGCATTACGCGAATTTATATCAGAAAGATATCTTCTACGCCCAAAAATAGTTTCTACATAACCGTGCTCTCTAGCAAAATTTATTTGCTTATCCATAAATCCTTTTAGCTCAGAATATGTATCGTAATACGATTCTATCATAGCTGCCGATTCTTTACGACTAAGATTAGTTTGCTCGCTTAGCCCAAAAGCCGAAACACCATAAATAATACCAAAGTTTACTGTTTTGGCGTTGCTACGTTGCTCACGAGTAACCTCATCTAAAGACACATTAAAAATCTTTGCAGCTGTTGCAGCGTGAATATCTTCATTGTTTAAGAACGATTTCACCATCTCAGGATCTTTACTCATCTCGGCAATTAAACGCAGTTCTATTTGCGAATAATCGGCAGCTAATAACACGTGATTTACATCTTTAGCTATAAACGCTTTCCTAATAAGTTTACCTTTTTCAGTTCTTATAGGTATGTTCTGCAAGTTTGGATTTGTAGAGCTCAAACGCCCTGTCGCAGCCGTAGTTTGGCTATATGATGTGTGTACTCTACCAGTAGTTTTCTGTATCTCGCGTGGTAAAGCATCAACGTATGTCGACTTTAATTTCACCAAAGTTCTATATTCCAAAATATCTCTAACAATTTCGTGTTTAGATGAAAGTTTAGATAATATGGCTTCATTAGTTTGAAACTGTCCCGTTTTGGTTTTCTTTGGCTTTTCTACAAGTTGTAATTTTCCAAAAAGTATATCTCCAATCTGTTTTGGCGAACTCAGGTTAAATTCTTCACCAGCTTCGGCATATACTTTTTCAGTTATTTTTTTGATATCAATTTCTAATTCAACCGACATTTTTGCTAACGAATCAACATCTAGATTAATGCCTTCAATTTCCATTGATGTTAATACTTCAACCAGTGGGATTTCAATTTCATTAAACAGCTTTAACGTATCAGTATCTTCAAGCTTAGCCTTAAAAAGTTCTTTCAATTGTAAAGTAATATCAGCATCTTCAACGGCATATTCAGCTTGATCTTGTAACGGAACATTTCGCATACTTAATTGATTCTTCCCCTTTTTACCTATCAATTTTTCAATCGGTACAGGCGAATAATTCAAGTAAGTTTCGGCCAACACATCCATTCCATGTCGCATATCAGGATTAATAAGATAGTGCGCTATCATAGTATCAAAAAACGGACCTTTTACTTTAAAATTATGGTTTTTATTGGCTAAAACTTTAAGATCGTATTTTAAATTCTGACCTATTTTTTCTATCTCCTCATTTTCAAAGAAAACTTTAAACTCTTCAAGTATACTTGTAGTTTCTTCTTTTGGAGTACTTAAATAATACCCTTTATTTTTCTCCCACGAAAATGCAATTCCAACCAATTCGGCTTCAAAAGTATTTAGCGAAGTTGTTTCGGTATCAAAACAAACCGATTTTTGCTTCAGCAGCTTATCTAAAAGCAATTTTCGTGTTTCAGCAGTATCAACTAACTGATAATAATGGTCTGTATTTTCAATGGTATTAAATCCGCTTATGCTTGTCGTTTCTTGGTCAGGCATAGCAAATAAATCGCCTTGCATACCTATAGTCGAAGGTTGTGATTTTGTTACTGTTGGTTCTGGTACAACTGCCGAAATTGGTGCACCATACATACTTTCAACCGTGTTCATTAGCCTACGGAATTCAAGTTCTTTAAATAAAGTAACTAAATCTTTAACATTAGCTTTTTCGGTAATTACATCGGCCTCTACAAAATCAATAGGCACATCAATATCAATAGTAACAAGCCTTTTCGATAAAGCTCCAAGTTCTTTATTGGCTTCAACCTTCTCTTTCATTTTGCCTTTCAGCTCATGAGTATTCTCAAAAAGCCCCTCCATAGTGTCGTAAGCTTTTATGAATTTCTTTGCTGTTTTATCGCCAACTCCAGGTAAGCCGGGAATATTGTCAGATGCATCGCCCATCATTCCTAAATAGTCAATAACCTGATCAACGCGGGTAATTTCAAATTTCTCTAAAACCTCTGGTATCCCAAGTATTTCAACACCATTGCCCATACGAGCAGGTTTATACATGAAAATATTTTCAGAAACCAGCTGAGCGTAATCCTTATCAGGAGTCATCATAAACACTTGAAAACCTTCTTTCTCAGCTTTTTTAGCCAAAGTTCCAATTACATCATCGGCCTCGAAGCCATCCATAAAAAGCTGTGGTATTTTAAAACCATCCAAAATTTTATGAATATATGGTATTGCAACTTGTATTCCCTCGGGCATAGCATCGCGGTGCGCCTTGTATTCTTTGTATTCAATATGTCTGAAAGTAGGTTTAGATGTATCAAAAACTACAGCAATATGAGTTGGTTTTTCCTTTCGTAAAACTTCTATAAGAGTATTTGTGAAACCCAAAATAGCCGATGTATCCAAGCCCTTAGAACTGATTCTAGGGTTTTTAGCAAAAGCAAAATATCCTCTGTAAATTAATGCGAAAGCATCTAGTAGAAATAATTTTTTATTATTATCAGACATATTTATCTATTTATTGAATGCCCGTAAAAATAGCAGAAAATATTGTCAATTATAAATTTAAGCAAGTTTATATCTAAATATACATCTTGGCCATGCCCCTCCGCAAAAGCTACGGGTCGGGCTATCCGCTATATCTTTTTTATTTGGCAACTTCACTTCGTTCTATCGCAAAATAAAAAAGGATGCCGCTTCTATCCCTCATGCAACATTTTGGCACAAAAAAAAGGCATCTATCGAGAGATAAATGCCTTTTTTAAACTAACCCAAAATCTTACTATGAAAAACTCACATTTACTACTCTTAGTGAAGTTTAGAAAACAATTTGTTGTTGTTTTCTGATGTAAATATGCAACACTTTTATGGTTTCAAAGAATAGTTTTGACAAGTAGATTTATTTACTGATTAGTTCGTTAATTATAATGACAAACATATGGAGATTAGAAAATGTGACTCAAAGTTACGTAAACTCCGTAGGCAGGTTTCCACTCGTTTTGTTTCCTGGCAGTAGAACTAAAACTAACTGAATTTTCAGCTTCCACATAATATAAAGTAGGGCCATACTTTGCTCCAAAGTAAGCTCCAAAATCAATAGTAAAGTTTTGTGATAAAGTTCTTCGCATACCCCACTTAGGAAGTATTCTTGTAGTATATGACGGAGAATTTCTTATACCTGAATAACCAATAGGAAACTCTTCACTTATTAATAATCCGAAATAATTTGCTGAATTATTATCGACGTTTTTTCCATTTTCAAAACGTTTATTCATATTGTAATAGTAACGAGATTCTAACGCTATTCTTGGTGACATAACAATATTATCAGCTGCAAAATCATCATCACCAATGTAAGATCTAAATTCGCCCTGTAAACCAATAGAAAATTGTTGACCAATACCTAGCTCATATCCAAACCCAACACCAAAAGGTAATGGCATGTACATACTGGCTTGTGATTGTACTGATTGAGCAGATGACTTTATTGAAAATAAAAATAGTAATACAAGGAATGCTTTAAATAAATTTTTCATTTGAGTTTTTGTTTAGTTAACANNAATATAGGGTATATCAGTAGGCTACCCAACTACCATGCCAAAAAACTGAAACTCAAACACATTCAAGGTTTATTGTTTTAAATAGTGAAGCTGTACTAGCCCCGATTTATAATGTTTACTAGGTAATGCTTTTATGTTTGTAGTAGGAATTCCTCCTTTAAATAATCGCTTACCATCACCCAGAAAAATAGGAATTACTGATATTATATATTCATCAATAAGGTTTTTGTCCATCATTAATTTAACAATTTCTCCACCACCATCTAAATAAATATCTTTACCCCTTTCACTTTTAAGTTTATTTATAAAACTTTCAATATCCTCATTTATAAAAGTTACTCCATTTTCACTTTCTCTTCTTTGCCTTGTTATTACATAACACTTTAGTGATTCCGATTGAGGTAAAACGCCGTTAGTAAGTTTAAGAATAACATCATAGGTTTTTCTTCCTACAATATAAGTATCTACCCTTTTGTTTACGGATTTATAACCATAATCTTCATCTCCGTCTTCTACAATATTCAACCATGAAAGATCATCATCTTTAGTTGTAATATAACCATCAATACTCATGCTTATAAATAAAATCAATTTTCTATCACTCATATCTGTATTCTTTAAAAAGTTGACAATTTCAAACTACTATAAAGTTATTATTCCTGATATTGTCTATGCTTTCTTCTACTATAAACTTTAAAAATTAAACGGTAACTTATTTAAATCTACGTTTCCACCCGAAATAACAATGCCTATATTCTTATTTTTAAACAACTCTTTTTCTTTTAACATAGCTGCTAACGCCACAGCTGACGATGGTTCTGAAACAATTTTTAAACGCTCCCAAATTAATCTCATTGCATCTACTATCTCCTTTTCTGTAACTCGAATTATTTTCTCTACATGTTTCTGAATTATAGGAAAGGTTACATCTCCTAAATTTGTTTTTAGCCCGTCAGCAATTGTATTTGTGGTTATATTTGTTTCAATATTTCCGCTTATTAACGATCTATATGCATCATCTGCTTCAAGAGGTTCTCCACCAACTACTTTGCAGTTGTTCCCAAAATAATAAGCTGACAATGCAGTACCAGCAATTAAGCCACCTCCACCAACTGGAGTAAACACATAATCTAAGTTGGGTTGACTTTCTAATAATTCTTTGCAAGCTGTTCCGTTTCCAATAATAACATCAATATTATTATAAGGATGTATAAAAGTAGCACCTTCTCTTTGCTTTATTTCATTAGCTAATTTTTCTCTTGCTTCAAGGGTAGGTTCACTTTCACTTATCTTTCCTCCGTACTCTTTTACAGCATCTTTTTTTACTTGTGGTGCTGTTGAGGGCATTACTATATATGCCTTAATACCCAATTTTTTTGCGGCTAAAGAAAGAGCTTGAGCAAAATTTTCTGAAGAATGTGTTACTACTCCTTTTTGTCTTTGCGCTTCTGTTAGTTGCATTATAGCATTAGTAGCACCTCTCATTTTAAATGCACCCATCTTTTGGAAATTTTCACATTTAAAAAAGATGTTTGCTCCCGCTATTTTATTAATTAGCTGAGAACTAAGTATTGGAGTATTATGGATGTAGGGATTTATTCGTTGATGTGATTCTATTAGATCTCCTTTTTGCATGACAGTAAATATTTATTCTCCGTAATTTATACGGCGAATAGTGCGTTTATTCGCCGCATAAAGTTTGTTTCATATCCGCTGATTATACCAACTACCTCATGAGAGTTCTTATTAAATCAACATATCATAACGTAATTGGTATTACAATTCCTCTCAAACTTAAAAAAAGAATTAACAACGTAGATTATATCTATTTTTCTATCCTTATTCTTGCGTCAACAGCAATGACACTATCCTTAGTTCCTAATAATGGGTTTAAGTCCATTTCTTTTATTTCTGGAGCTATTGTTACTAATACTGACAAGCGTTGAATTGTGTCAATATAACTTTCAATATTTACTCCTTCTTGTCCACGTACGCCTTCTAACAACTTGTAACCACTAAGTCTTTTTAGCATTACTTTAATCTCGTGTAAAGATAATGGAGCCAATCCTGACTGAACATCTTTTAGAACCTCTATGAAAATACCTCCAAGACCTGCCATAATTTGATGTCCAAATTTATCTTCAGCTATTGCTCCGGCAAATAATTCCATACCGGTTAACATTGGTTGTATTAGTATATCTGTAGTGTCTTTAATTCTAATCATACGATTAAATTCTTCCATTACAGTTTCTATATTTCTAACATTTAGTACTACTCCGCCAACATCCGATTTATGTACCGGACCCACAACTTTCATAACTAATGGGAAACCATATTTTTCGGCTGTAATAATTGCATCATCAATAGTTCTTACTACTTTTTCTTGAGCTCTTTCTATACCTGAAGCATCTAAGATTGCCATTATTTCATCAGACCCAATATAGCCATCTTCAGCATTATCAATAATATTTCTGATTGCTTTTTTGTCTAGTTCAGGCTTATCGAAATGTAAAGGCAAAGGTTTGTGAGTTTGTTTCCAAACTTCGGCAAGTGCATCGCCAAGCATTACTTCGTCAGGAAAATTTATATTACCATCTTTCTGGAAATTCTTAACTTCTTGTGCTGCATTTATTAGAGATGGCAGTACAGGATAAATAGGCTTTTTTGAAGTCTTAATTTTTTCGTTTAGAACTTTATAAACTTCATCAACATTAAATAAACCAGGGCTACCAAAAACTACTGCCATGCCATCAATCTCATCAAACTCATTGTTTACATAATCAATAATTGTTCCTAATTGCTCAGCCGTACCTGTTGCTAAAAAATCAATAGGGTTTTTTACTGATGAACCCGGATATAGCTCTTGTAATAATCTGTCGGCAGCTTCACCTTTAATTTCGGGTACTTCTAATCCTTTTTTAGATAATGCATCGGTAAGCATAACTGCTGGTCCACCAGCATGCGTGATTATGGCTATGTTTTTTCCTTTAAGTTCTTTGTAGTTAAATATTGATCCTGCTGCTATAAGTTCTTCTCTACTTGAACAATAAACTATACCTGCTTTACGGAACAATCCTCTTACTGCTAAATCGCTACTAGCCATTGCTCCTGTGTGTGATGATGCAGCACGTGAGCCTGCCTCGGATACTCCTGATTTTATTGCAGCAATTTTACAACCTTTGTTTATTAATGATTTTGCATGTCTAAGTAATTTTCCAGGGTTACCAATATTCTCGATGTACATTAATTTTGTTTTGGCACATTTGCCTTCAACATAGTTTTCATCCCAATATTCCAGAACATCTTCTATACCAGTTTGGGCGGCATTACCAACAGAATAAACACTATTGAAACGCATTCCACGTAACATAGCCCCTTCCATAATAAATACAGCCGTAGCACCCGAACTTGAAACAAAATCGGCACCTGATATTGCAATTTCTGGAATTGGTGTAGTGAAAACTCCACTGTAATTCTCGTTTAGTACTCCTATACAATTAGGCCCGATTAAAGATGCATCGTTTTCATCTATTAAATCTGCAAGTTTGTTCTCTATCTTTTTACCTTCTTCGGTTTCTTCGCCGAATCCGGCTGATATTATGATGAAGGCTTTTGTTCCTTTTCGCAATAATGTTTGTACTGTATCAATAGCAAATCGTGCTGCAATTGCAATTATCGCTAAATCGCACTGTGGAAGCTCTTCTAAATTTGGATAAGCTTTTACTCCTTGTACTTCTTTCTCTTTTGGATTTAGGACTAGTAGCTCTCCTTTAAAGTTTCCATCTAACAGGTTGTGAAGTATTTTACCTCCTGGCTTTTGTATATTATTTGAACCTCCTATTACGGCAATACTTTTAGGGTTTATTAGTTGTGTATTTATCACGATAGTATATTTTTATTTACGTTATCAATTTGAAACACAAATATACTTATTAGGTATAATATATTATCTTAATGAGGGTTGTTTTTAGTAAAATGTTTCGGAGTGAAAGTTGAAGCGTTTTTTACTTATATCAAATAAATTTCAAAATGCTCTATTAAAATTTAAGTATATTTAGTTTTAGCTATTTGATGTTTGTTTGGTATTAGAATCTATAGAGGTACTTACCTAACTGGCCATGATAGAAACGGCAGCTTTTGTTTTGTAATTGTAATGAGGTTTTTGTTTGGAGAGCGACTTTAGGAGCTCCTCTAAACAAATTAACCGAAAACAATTGCAAAACAAAACTATAGTGTATAGCATGAATTGCCAGCCAAAAAAAAAGAGCTACTCAGTTAAGAATAGCTCTTTATGTTGATAGTCTCACCCTAGGTAATATTGAGGGTATGACTGTTTATTTTTAATGAATACCTTTCATCATCTTTTTAATAACTGGAGCTAGTAATATAGCAATTGCTCCTGCAATTAGTGCTTCGAATGCAATGAAACGGAACATTGGTGCTCCTTGCTCGAATCCCATACTAGCAGCAATGTGTTCCATAGCAGCAGCCAAATAGTTTCCTATTGCAATTGATCCCATCCAAATACCCATCATAATAGATACAATTTTTGGAGGAGAAAGCTTAGTAATCATAGATAATCCGATTGGAGAAATCATAAGCTCACCTAACGTGTGTAGTAAATAAACTGATACTAACCAAAGTGGACTAACTAATCCGCCAACTGCAGCACTTGCAGCAGCAGACATCACGAAGAATCCAAGAGCTAACATAATTAATGCAAAACCGAACTTTAATGGTGTTGGAGGATTCTTGCCCATCTGTGTAAGTTTACCCCAAAGTATATCGAATACTGGAGCTATGGCAAAAATTGCGATGGCATTAATCGATTGGAACCATGATGCAGGAATCTCAAATCCCATTACCATTCTATCTGTAGCATCTGCTGCAAATAGGTTAAATGTACTACCTGCTTGCTCAAATCCTGACCAGAAAACAATATTGAATATCGCTAATATGAAAATAACCGACACTCTACTCCATTCAGTTTTACCTTGTGTTCCGTTGTAGATTGTGTAACCAATACCTGCGGCTGCAGCGGCTGCAATAACATAAATAATGTAATCAAGTGCAGTTTCGGAAATAACATCTATTAAATAAACTACTCCGAAAGAAAGTGCTACTGATACAACTGTATAAATAAGTATGTCTGTCCAATCTTTACCAACTAGGCCAGTACAAGATGGATCACATTTTGGAGGTAAACCAACCTTTTCAAGTGAATTTTGGTTGAAGTAGAACCATAACGCTCCTATAACCATACCAAATCCTGCTGTTGCAAATCCATATTGCCATCCGTAAGTTTCGCCTAAATAACCCGCTGTAAGTGGTGCAATAAATGCGCCTAAGTTAATACCCATGTAAAAAATAGNNGAGGATCATCAGCTTCGTACAAGCCTCCTACTATTGTAGAGATATTTGGCTTAAAAAATCCGTTACCAACAATAAGAAGAGCTAATCCAGAGTATAACATTGATAGTCTAATTGACTCTTCTGCAATAACACTATAGGCCATCACAAACTGACCAAAAGCCATAACGATTGCTCCTATATAAATAGCTTTTCTTTGTCCGAGTATTGCATCAGCTAAGAAACCTCCGAAAATAGGTGTTACATAAACTAATCCGGTAAATATACCGTAAATAGCAAATGCTTCGCCACGTGTCATTCCGAATCCATTATTAACCAGTTCGGCTACCAAGAATAAGGTTAACAGGGCTCTCATACCATAATATGAGAAACGTTCCCACATCTCTGTAAAAAACAGAGTATAGAGACCTCTAGGATGTCCAGTATTATTATTTGTCATGTTTTATTATTTGTGGTTATTATAATTTCGTTATAAATATCGCCCGAAAGTAAGAAAAAAAAATGGATGAATAGCTGTGTTTTGTGATAGATGATTTAATAACAAATGAGAATGATGACAAATTGAAATTAAATACTGAAATAAAAGCAGGCTTTAGCTTCAATATGTTATTAAATCACAAGTTTTAGATAGAAACTTTTTCTATTCTCTTAATTCCTTTTTTATTTAAAAAAATCCTGTATCGCTTGAGGTGTTTTTCTTTATTGTACTTAAAAACCATTACAACATTAAAGTGATATACTTTTTCTCCTTTTACTTTTTTTACTTCTTTTGATAAATTATCCCATGCATAAAATGGCAAATATGGACTACTCATTTTTGTTGTAAATCGAGAAACGTTTAAACGAACTATATCTTTTATCCCCCTTATATCATATTCTTTAAATACTTTTCGAAAGCGTTTATTGTAAATCGTAACACGCTTGTGATATCGCATTACATTTTCTCCTTTCCAATCGTTTTCAATTTCTGTTAGATGTCCTCTTTTTCTGATTTTCTTTACTTCGTCAGGTATATTTTTATCTTCTATAAAATTGAAACTCTCTCTGCATAAACCTATCTTTTCGTCACCAGAGATAATTTTAGTTTTATTATCGAAAAAATACTTTGCTTGAATTTTGTCGTTAATATTATTTCTTACAAGCTCTTTTATTCTATCCTTAGCCATGTAGCTAATTACAAGAATTATAAAAAAATCGACAGTGAAATTACCGTAATATTGTTGCGACATANNAAATGCTATTCCTGTAGCAAATATCATTGCAAATCCTGCAGCTAATGAAAAAATAATTTGTTCCATCATTACTCCTTCTTTTTCTGTCCTAGTATTAAGGAATAATCTGTCTTCAGCAAATTTTCTTAATATTCCACGGCGATAAACTGTATTTTCATTTGATTTACTTGGGTCGGTTTTTAGTTGTTGAATATTGTTTTTACTCTGATATTCAAGTTCGGTTTCTAAATATTTTTTTGCGAATTCTAATTCTATCTTTAGTTTATCATCGCCACGTTTTGATAATTTACGTATTAGTATCAGAAGTTGTTTTTCTATTGAATATGAAATAAATTCATTGCCAAATTTGAATATATTTTGTTCTCTTTCTCCTACGTTATCTTTGAGTAATTGTTTTGAGAAATTTCGATATCCATTAACAATATTATCTATTGTTTTAAATAAGTTGTCGAGCAATAACTTCTTTTCACTTGTAGATGATTTTGATACTATGCGACTTATGTGCTTACTTAACGAACTTCGAAAAATACTAACAAACATTTTTACATGGTAACGGTATTGTTTAGCATTTTCTTTGTTAGGCTTAGATAAGTAAACTTCTATACTTTTGTTAAGTTTATTAAAAGCAGAATTATAGCCTTCCGTTACTTCGGAAAGCTCATAAGCAGGAGTAATAAAACGAATATTTGCCTTTATGTCCTGAAAAAAATCGGCTTTTGAGTAGGTAGATTTTGTTATATCAAGTGCTCTGGGAGTATATATATATGTGTCTATATCATAAGTACTAGATCGCTCTTCGGTATTGTATAAATATCCTAAATCTATTTCGAATGATTCGCCACCGTGTATTCTTATTTTCTCCTTTATCATGATATGTATGTGGTTGAACTCAGGTTGATATAATTCTTGGTTTAAAGGGTGCTAGTTAAACACCCTTTAAAAGTAGGTTAGCTAGTTGTTTTTCTTACTATTATATTAAAACCTGAATTATACCAATTGTGATTCACAGTGGTTGGTATAAAAGGCTTAATTGAGAAGGCTATTTTAGTAAATAGGAAACTTAAGATATCTGATTTATACAAAATGAACATTGAAATACTCCATGCCTACATTGTCTAGTCCTGTT
>LGOV01002032.1_pt1 | contig 11724 bp, 9 predicted proteins | sample 469881 | NCBI WGS metagenome assembly LGOV01 (sample SAMN03857199, study PRJNA290197) | marine sediment metagenome | biome: marine cold seep biome; feature: cold seep; material: marine sediment; isolation source: sample #5579, elevator 3A push core 41 containing 12 cm of sediment... ...
GTCAACTTAATGAGAGTATCAATCACCTTAAAGAATCAGTTGAGATATTCAAAGTTTAAATCTATCACTAACTTCCCTTTATGGGAAGTTTTTTTTGCTATTCCACAAAATGTACTGATGCACAACAAGTGATACCGGCTTATTGACTACAGGTAAATTCAATCCTGATCATTCGGATAGTTTGATGTAAATATCGGTTCTTTTTCTGTGATATCTTTTCACTAATGCAAGTTGGGTTGTCTATATTTTTTTGTATTTACAGGTTTTTCTATAATAGCAACGAACGAATAGACAGCTATTACTTTCAGTTACATTGAAGGTCCATTACAACAACAGAAAAAAATAATACCAACACCTTTATTAGGTGTTGGTATATATCTCAAATGACAGTGTCTTAATTTCAAATGGTTTAAAAGTCAGTTTAAGTAACTGATTATTCATTTCAATAGACGCCTGTACTTCTTCTCGTAAATTAACAACCTGTGGATTCTTTAGCTTAGAAGATATTTTCATATCAACATGAGTATAAGCATTCTTATGTTCGTGTAGCCTTACAATGACTCTTCTACCATCTTCAGAAAGTTTTATAGCATCTATAAACACATCTCCCTCAACTAAATATACAATCTGTTCAGCCAAGTTATTCGAAGTATTTACAACAGTTAATTCACTGTTAAATCTTTCAGCTTGCTCAATTGTTTGTGCTTCAGACCACCTTTTTGCATGTGGGTATAGGGCATAAGCGTAATGATGTTTACCAATATCTGCTGTTTCATTTGGGTAAGTACCTGCCTTAATCAAAGAAAGTCCCATAACGCCCTGCTTGGCTGAGTAACCATATTTAGATTCACTCATTAGAGATAAACCAACACTATTATTACCTAAGTCCATCCATTTATGACCACAGGTTTCAAACTTTGCAAGATCCCAAGTATTATTATTCGTCGTTTCTCTTTCAACTGACCCAAACTGAATATCAAAGGTCGCTTTGTTTTGATAGATAGTTGTTGGGAATTGAGTTCTAAGCAACAAGTTGTTTTCTTGCCAATCCACATCATGCACAAATTCAATTCGAGGCAACGCCTTATAAAGATGAATCTTTTGTTTAATAACCGAGTTCCCCATTAAACGAACTGTTTCAATCGTCCAACGCACTGGTCCGGATTCAGTTAAATACATTTCTGAAGAGTCAAATTCATAAGGTTTTCTCTGATAAAATGCATCAATATCCCAATTGTCCCAATTGGCAGGTCGATCTTCAAATGCTATGAGTTGATTACCAAAATCATTAAAATATTCATAGCCAGTTTGCTTTTCAATTAAAGTCGTTATTTCACCTTTATGGTTGAAACGAACACTATAATAGTCATTTTCAAAATCAAAGCCAGAGATTAACTCTTTCTCTTTAAGTTTCTTTTCACCTGTAACCAGTTCAAATGATTTAAAGCCTAATGCAGGTACATCTTCTGCCATAAATACAACTTCATCATGAGAAATATACTGTAGCTGTTGCTTAGAGTTCAGAGCAACGATGTCATTACCATCAACGTTCATATGCACTACATCAGAACTGTTGTATGACAAATCATTAAACACAGTAACATTTCTTCCATTTGCCTTGTTACTTAATAGGGATTGACCAAGTTCATAAGCCATTTGATATTCTTTTTCAGCTACATCATAAACTTCTGCTATGCTTGTTCCAGGAATGATATCATGGAATTGATTTAATAAAAGAATATCCCATATTTTTTCTAGTGTAGCCTTGGGTACTTCAACACCTTGGTTGATATAAGCCATAGTTGTTAGTATTTCTAGTTTTCTGACTAAAACTTCTAGTTTTCTATTCCATCGTTTCACAGAACCATTAGAAGTTAATGTTCCTCTATGATATTCGAAATAAAGTTCACCATCCCAAGTTGGTGTACTTGCTTCGTCTTTTAATTTATTATAAGCCATATCCAAATAGGTACTATTAAATGACGTTTCTATTCTTGGAATACCAGGTAAACCAAACTTTAATCGTTTCTCATTCTCCAGCATTTCTCTAGTAGGACCACCACCACCATCTCCATAACCATAAAGCATTAATGTGTCTTCTATAATATCTTTATTTTGGAAACGTTCGTATGTACCAAGTGTCATATTGGGTCCTAATATACCGGTGTAAGTTGTTGTGTTTCTTGTATCAGTAAAACTAATATTATTACCTAAATTCTTATTGTAATCTGTTGTGGTTGGCATAAAGGTCAACACTTCAGAACCATCTAAACCTCTCCACATAAATACGTCGTTCGGCAGTTGATTGTATTGATTCCAAGCCAATTTAGTTGTTACAAAATACGGTATATCAAATTGCTTTAGAATTTGTGGTAGTGCTGCACTGTAACCAAATACATCTGGTAACCACAAGGTTTTAGATCTAACTCCAAATTCTTCTTCAAAGAATCGTTCGCCTTTAAGAACTTGTCTTATAAGAGATTCACCTGACGGAATGTTACAGTCTGCTTCTAACCACATACCGCCATCAACTTCCCATTGACCTGAAATAACTTTCTCTTTTATTCGTTTGTACAAGTCAGGTTTCTGCTCTTTTACAAATTGATAAAGTATCGCTTGACTACCAATAAATTTATAATCTGGATAACGATCCATCAATTCTAAAACAGTTGCATAACTGCGAAGCACTTTCTCTCTTGTTTGCTCTACTGTCCATAACCAGGCAATATCAATATGAGTGTTTCCAATCGCATAAACAACTGGTTGCTCACCTATATCAGTGTAAAATGCTTTTTTTAACATGGCTCTACAGTCAGACACCATTTCATAATAGTCACTTGTATATAGACTTCTTAAATCAAGTCTATCTGCAACAGGATCTAGTCCCTTGAATAATTTTATTCGGTTATATGCATCTTTATCATAGATTAATTCTGCAGTTTCAACAGGCATTTTAAAGTCGTAATACAGCGCTTCTGTCTCAGAATCTAATACCATGACATGGCACTGAATCATCAGATCTTTACCTTCTGTTCCACCATATGCTAGAAATGCAATATCGAAAGACTCATTTGCTTTCGCTGAATCGGTTAAGATGACTTCTCTATGATTCACATCACACCCTTGTATCAGTTTCTCATTCACATAGAATAAGAACTGAGGGTTACATGCATCCCATTGACCTTCACGTCCGGTTGTTATCCTAAATACAACTGTTTCACCTGTATATTCTTCTGGTAAAACTAAAGTTGTTCTAAACCATCTGTGAGCATCTTCTGCCTTCCAGTTTTCACCCACTGTAAAATCCTGCCACGATGATGACTCCAGTAAGTAGCCATCTTGACGTTTATCATCAAGTATTTTAAATCTTTCTACAGGCATTTCATATCTGTAGATGAGCTTTTGTAAATCCTCAATTAGTCGTTTAAGTCTTAAAATATCAAGTTTCATTCTTTAAATCATCCTCTTGGTGGAAAGCCTTAATTTCATCTATCATCATCATGAATATCATATCATTGTAGTGTTTAGCCCTAAAGTGATCACGGTTGATGATTGCATCAAATAGTTTTTCATGCAAAGGTATTGTTTCAGTAAAAGGTTCCTCTATGCCAAGTGGGAAATCCCATAACTCGTCTGTTAAGTAGCCTAGTGAAATAATCAATTCCCTTAACACTTCATTCCGACAACACGCATACAACGCATAATGAAATTGTTTATCAATGTCATTCTGTTGTTCTTTGTTGTTGTAATGTTCCATTAACGTTTTCACTATATCTTTTATAGGTTCTAGTTCATTATCAGTTGCATGATGAATGATATTTCTGACTATTTCAGTTTCAATTGCCCAACGAGATTCAAGTACATCAATCATACTCTCTTTCTTCTTTTTAAGTTCAATACCTGAAAGAAGATGATTCTCCTTTGGGTCTTGAACAAACATACCTCGTCCATTTACAACTTTAATAATCTTCTTGCCTTCCAGCTCTTTCACTGTTTCTCGTATTGTGGTCCTACTTATTTTCAAAGTATTCACAATATCTGCTTGTGTTGGTAATTTATCTCCAGCCAACAGATTATTAGACTTTATATAATCTAATATATACTCTACTACTTCTTCTTTTTTTGTATTTACACGCATATGTCATCACCATTCTTTTCTATTCTTTTTTTAATTATAGCATAGAATGATTCAGCCTATATATTACTCTGATTTTTCTTGTAATTTCATTTGTCTTCTAATCATTGTAATCGCACCAAAATCAATTCCAATCGTTAAAACGGATATTATAAATCCAGGGCTATTCAGCGCTTGAAAAGGTAATGCCAATACTATAATAATCAGAAATATAATCATCATTCTCATAATCACTTCAAGCATGATGACACCTTCGTAAGATGACATGAAACAAAATGTTTCGGTGAGATCTCCCTTTTAATCGGTTTAACACTACTGCATATATCAATTGCATCTACACATCTAGGATGGAAAGTACATCCCGAAGGTTTTTTTGTTATATTAGGCGCTTCTGAGTCTTTTATCCTTGGCGGCCCCATTGCTTTAGCAACTCTTGGATCAGCTTCAGGTACTGCTTCTATTAATGCTCTCAGATATGGATGGAAAGGATTATTAAAGGCTTCTGCCGTTGAACACTCCTCAACAATTTCTCCTAAATACATCACAATAACTCGACCAGACTCACCTAGATATTTGACCGTTGGTAAATCATGTGTAATATAGATAAATGAAATATTCTTCTCGATATTTAATTGAATAAAAATATCCAACATAGCAAGTCGCATTGAAACATCAATCATCGAAACTGGTTCATCTGCTACAATTAAACTCGGATCAGAAATAAGTGTTCTTGCAATACATAGTCTCTGACGTTGACCGCCACTTAAATTATGAGGGTATTTGTCTATATAATACTCAGCTGGTTTGATATCTAAACGAGCCAGTAACTCCAAAACACTTTGTTTCATTTCTTTTCTTTTAACACCATAATGTTTTAAAGGAATAGAAAGTGTTTGATAAACGGTCTTCATTGGATTAAGTGCTTCATATGCATTTTGCTGAACCATCTGAATTTTTGGCCGCATCTCATTATATTCAGATTTACTCAAATGATAAAAATCATGGCCATTAAATTTAACAGATCCTTCAACTGGTTTAATTAATCCTGAAGCACATTTGGCTATCGTTGATTTGCCACAACCAGATTCACCAACTATGGCTAATATTTCACCTTCATTCAAACTAAAACTTATATTAGGAATAATCTCAGTTATCGTCTGTTTAATCATGCCTTTGGTATAAGATATATTTACATTTTCAAATTCTAGTATTTTTTTCACGATAGTTCCCCTCTGATTTCATCAACTCTAATACAAGCACACGTATGTTGCCCTTCTAGAACTTCTGCCTTTGGCATAATTTCTTTACAACGCTCTACCATGTAGTCACATCTCGGATGGAAGCGACACCCTTCTGGCATACTTAATAAGTTTGGCGGTTCTCCAGGGATTGATTTCCTGTTACTTAAATCCTCTTTAAGCGAAGGCGTTGATGCAATCAATCCTTTTGTATAAGGATGTTTTGACTCATAGAATATTTCTTCTACCGTACCACTCTCCACGATAGTACCCGCATACATAACAATAACATTATCAGCTAATTTAGCTATGTTACCGATATCATGACTGATCAGTATCATAGTTAATCCAAGAGATTTATGAACATTTCTTAGTGCTTCTACAACAAAAGCTTGAGTAATAATATCCAGTGCTGTGGTTGGTTCATCTAGCAATAATAAACTAGGGTCTAGAATCAAACTATTTGCAATAGCAACTCTTTGACGCATACCACCCGATAATTCATGGGGATAGGAGTCAACAACTCTCTTCCAATCTAAACCACACATTTCAATTTTGTCTTGAATAATCTTAAGTTTCTGCTCATTTGTGTAATCAATACCATGATCCTGAAAAGCATCTAAAAATTGATCCAATACTTTTGCGACTGGGTTCATTGCACTTTGTGCATATTGGAAAGCACATGATATTTCAGTCCATTTCATTTGTCTTCGACCTTCTTTACTCATCGTAAGAAGGTTTTCGTTGTTAAATAGGATTTCCCCTTTTCCAACAAAACCATTTTGAGGAAGTGTATCTAATATTGCATTCATGACCGTCGATTTACCACAACCAGATTCTCCTATAATGCCAACAATTTTACCAGGTTCTATCTTCATAGTCACATCATCAACAGCAACAAATGATTGTTTTCCTACCCTGTAGCTGATAGAAAGATCCTTAATTTCAAGTCCTTTTTTCTTCATTTGTCCTCCTATCGATCTCTAAGTCTCGGGTTAAATAACTCTTCAAGTCCATGAGCTAGACTCAACATACCATATTGAAACAAAACAATTGTAACCATTGGTGACAACACATACCATATTGCTTCAGGAATATAAATGGCGCCAGTCTTTTGGAATGCTAAGTCTAACATCATACCCCAATTGGTTTGAGTATAAGGCATTAAACCTAAAAATATTAATCCAATACTAGCAGTAATTGCTCCTCTAAAGTTTCTTATAAAGTTTATAGACAAATAGCTGTACATATTTGGCACAAGTTCTTTAAAAACAATCACGTGGTTCGGTAAGTTTAACATTCTAGAAGCCAAAACAAACTCTCTATTTTTGAGTGATAGAATTTGTGCTCTTACCGTTCTTGCTAGAAATGCCCAAGACCATAATGCTAATATACCTCCAATCAGGATCGGATTATTCACATTAAATAACGCTGCCATAATCATCATAATTGGGAACTGTGGAATGGTTAATACAACATCAGTTATACGCATCAACACAGCATCTACTTTACCTCCAACAAATCCTGCAAATGAGCCGACTGTAACACCTATAAATACTGAAAATACACCAGCAAAGAAACCAATAGATAAAACATCTCTCGAACCATGTATTATCATAAAAAAAGTATCTCTACCTGCAAAATCAGTTCCCATGAAATGAGAAAAAGATGGCGGCAAATAACGATTACTATAATCACTAACCAATTGCTCTGGTGTTATATGAATCAGAACAGTTGCCATTAAAGCATAAAACGCACAAATGATAACGCCATTTCTGAATTGTCTATTTGAAAAAAACAAGTTTTTAAAATGTCTCATTTACTCCCTCACTCTCGGATCTAGTTTCATATAAATTACATCTGAAACCAATGTAGCTATGACCATTGTAACTGTTGTCATTAAGAACAACCCTTGAATCATTGTATAATCTCTATCTGCAACAGATCTAGTGATAAAGAATCCAATACCTGGATAGGCAAATACATTTTCAATTAAAGCAGCTCCACCTATCATTGCACCAAAACGTAATGCCAACATCGATACAGGTGTTAAAATTGCATTCGGCGCAACATATTTCCTTAAAATCGTTCTTTCTCTTAATCCTTTGGCTCTAGCAACTGTTATATACTCATCACCTAAAACAGCTGTTGTAGTTGATCTCATCAACAGTGCCCATCCACCAAGGTTCTCAATAACAAAACTGGCAATAGGTAATATGGCATGATAACCAACACTTTTAAAGAATTCAAAAGAAAAACCAGGATCAATCGCACTGTCATACGCCCCTCTAATGGGTAACCACTTCAATCCTATAGCAAAAATCATTACCAGTATGATTGCTGTTATAAAATCTGGTGTTGCATCGGTTACGGAAGCATATATAGATATAAAGCCGTTCACCTTACGGTTCTTTCTATGATGCGCACCATACAGTCCTAACTTTGTTCCTAATGCAAAACTTATAGTGATGGCAATTGAACTAACAAATATCGTCCAAGGTACTGCTTTTACTATAACTTCCCTTACCGGCATTCTATAAACAATAGATTCTCCAAGATCTCCACGAGCAATTGATGAAATATACTTTAAATAACCCAGTATAACATTCTCCTCAGCCGTTCTACCATATAGCTGTTCCGCACGAATATAAGCCTGATCATATGGTATTTGCTCCGCTGTCGATATTTCAAATGCTCTTGCAGAAACAACATCACCCGGAATCAATCTAATTAAAAAAAACGTAAACATGGATGCTAATAATACCGTCAAGATGGATAATGCGATTTTCTTTTTAAACATGTTTTAACCTTTCTCTATGGACAATTAGGGTGTGAGTATAGATCCATACTCACACCATTGATGCCATTATGTTAATTTATTTTGCTTCCAATTGACCATCTAACATCCATAAGACTCTGTAAGAACCTAAGTCAGAAGTTAACCCCTTCATTAGAGTCTCGCCTGTTGGCCAAGAAGATACACCTTTATCGTTCATAAAGTATAAACCTGTTTTTTCTGAAATATCAATTGAAGGCAATGTTTGATTTGTGATATATGCAAAGTCATTGATAATTTCATTCTTTCTATCATCACTAGTTGATTTGTTAGCAAACTCATCTAAAACATCTACAAATACCACTGTTTGACCTTTTTCATTAACTCCTTCGGTAGCACCTGAAGCAATTTTTCTTACATAACCGCTTTCTCCATAGAAACGGTCATATACTTGCCAAGGAGAAACTCTTGAGAAGTAAGCACCAAATTCAAGTACCAGATCAAAATCTCCAGCCGTAACTGTAGAAGAGAATGTTTCTCCTGGAATGACAATAGGAGCTGATTCAATACCAAAATCACTCAATTGTCTTGAAATCTCTTCGCTTGCAATATTAAAGTCAGTATAACCAGAACGCGATGAAATATTAATTTTTAAGACCTCATCATTTTTACTCCAGAAGCCATCTACTTTTTTATAACCTGAATCTGTTAACAACGACTCCGCTTGTGATAAGTTGTTTTCATAAGCTTCTAAAGATGAAATATCAATCCACTTCTCTCCCATTGCAGGAATCATACCATTCATATTATTCATGGTATCTCCAAAGAAGAAAGCAAGTTCTCTTATTTTATCTCGTTGTAAAATATAAGCAACAGCTTTTCTAACATTAAGATCTGCAGTCGGTACGGGTGTTTCACCTAAACCTGTACCTTGATTAAATACAACTGTAATAGTCGCAAAATATGGTGCAGTTTGAACATCCAGGCCTGGATTTTGACCTTTTATAGCATCCACTAAATCTGGTGATAAAGCTGTTTCAGTAAAGTCAATTTGACCACCTTGAAGTAATGCAGTTTGTGCTTCATTACCAGTTCGTCTTTTAATATTTACTGTTTTGAACTGAATGTTTTCAACATTAGGATAATTCTCAACACGTTCTAAAATCATTTCATCAGTTGTTACTCTAATAAGTTTATAAGGACCATAGCCGATTGGCATTTCTGGCTTGAACTCTTTAATTGATTCAGATAACTCTAAATACGATTCATCTTCCGAGAAACTTGCTGTCCAGTCTTCTTTTCTTTTAGAAAGAATATCATTTGATGCATCATACCATTCTTGATAAATATGTGCCGCAACATCTAGTTTTGCTTGAAGAATATAATATACAGTTAAACTACTTGATTGGTCATTTAGGATAAACTCCATATTATGATCATCTATGATATTAATACTATCAAGACCCTTCCAAATATTTGGATTACCAACAATACCACCTTCTAAAATAAAATCTGCTTCTACATCTTTGGTTGTAAATGGTGTTCCATCATCCCAAACAATACCTTCTTTAATTTTCACTTCAATCTTCTCATTTGAAATTTTAATATCTTCTGCTATGTAACTTTTATATGATTGTGTCAATGGTTCCCATACACCTAGAACACCATAAATCCAGTGTTTGGCTTCTCCTACACCACCTACTGCAAATTTATTACCATTGTATGCTGGTGGTACGTCCCAATAACCCGTATCGTGAAAAGTACCATCTGTAACTTTTACACTTGTATCACTTTCATTTCCATCACTCCCACCAGCATTTGAATCTGTTCCACAGCCGATAGTAGTAAAAGCAATCACGCAACACATTAAAATAATCAAAATTCTTTTCATAAGTTCCCCCTTATTTATTTAAGCTAATTTTAAAAAAGCTGATAACAGATGATGACATGATGCAACATCATCCAATGAAACAATACTGTTTGGACTGTGACCATAACGCGTAGGAATTGAAATACCTAGTGCTTTAACACCTTGACCAGAAACATTGATAGCACCAGCATCAGTACCACCACCTGTCATAACATCTAATTGATACGGTATAACCTCACTTTTAGCACACTCAGTCATACGTTTAACTAAGGTTCTATCACATATAACTGAAGCATCCGATATTTTTATAGCAGCACCTTTTCCCATAACTGCATTGCCTTCCATATCGCCTGGAACATCAAATGATCCTGTAATATCAATTGCAATACCGATATCTGGTCTAATGTATTCCGATACAACTCTAGCGCCTTTTAATCCAACTTCTTCTTGAACTGTAAAGACAAAATAGCAATCATGATAAGGTTTCTCTTTTGCTAATGCTTCAATGGCTTTGATTTGAATATAACACCCCACACGGTTATCAAGCGCTTTAGACATAACCCTCTTGTTAGACAGTTCTACATAATCACCTACAAATGTTGCTACATCACCGATATCAACAAGTTCTTTAACTTTTTCAATTGAATTCACTCCAAAATCAATGTAACATTGCGAATAATCTTTGTTGTTGATATCACTTGCACACTTAAAATTCGAAACAACTCCAATAGCGCCATTTTCAAACAATACTCTCTGCATATAACTTATTACAGGTGAAACACCTCCTAAAGTTCTAACTTTTGCGAATCCTTCAGAAGTCAGTTTAATAACTTGTAATCCAATCTCATCCATATGTGCAGCACACATGATCTTTTTTTTGTTTTCTCCATGGCCTTTTACGCAAGCAATCAAATTACCAAGTGAATCAAATTCTGTAGAATCTACATTTTTTACTATTTGTTTTTCTATGTATTCTCCTATGGCACTTTCATATCCGCTTACACTTGAAACTGCGCATAATTTCTTTAACATTTTCTCACCTCCCTTGTCTGAAACTTTATAGCTATAATACACCTAATGCGTTTTAATGTCAATAATACGTTAAAATATATAATTATAGCGATAGCTATAATACAGCAAGAGTTAAATCATCACATGCTTATCCCTTAATTTCCCAGAAAATCAAACAAAAAAAAGAATAGTTACTAGATAACCTAGTAACTATTCTTAGTTTCGTTGTATAAATCAGATGCCTAAACAAAGTGAAATGATCGATATCTCCATTATAAGCAACATTCTTTCCTAATATGTTAATAACAAAATTTATTTCCGTAACCTGTGAACAACTAATCCAACAAATGATTCTCCAAAGCCTTTTCATTCATTTTTCCAATAACATCCATTCGCTCGAACAATTTCCTTCAAAAAAAAGCAGTCTAGGCTTAGCCTAGACTGTATCTTAATTCTTTAAAATATCTTCAATTTCTTTTTCTAATTCCTTATCAGAATTAGTTTCATTCTCTTTTAACATTTGCTCCATTGCTTCTTTTTCTTTCTGAGCTTTTTCTTCTTGAACTTTTTTATCTTCAACAAGTTTTTCTTCTAACTCAGTTCTTCTTGTAACAAGTGCTTCATAACCGTCGCCTAATAAAGTCGTAAAGTCCCCTGCATCAATTGTTTCATATTCAAGAAGCGCTTTAGCAAT
>LGOV01014375.1_pt3 | contig 11682 bp, 12 predicted proteins | sample 469881 | NCBI WGS metagenome assembly LGOV01 (sample SAMN03857199, study PRJNA290197) | marine sediment metagenome | biome: marine cold seep biome; feature: cold seep; material: marine sediment; isolation source: sample #5579, elevator 3A push core 41 containing 12 cm of sediment... ...
TACTGTCAGGCACATCTCCCCCAAGGCTCCATTTTTCTTCTATCTTTTTGAGTATCTTGTAACCATAAAGCCTTTCCTGCATAAGTATTTCAAGTACTACTGGCTGAATGAGCTTATCGAGATTATTGCCCATGCATGAACATTTCTTTATGGTTTTGTTTCCTATTGTATTTTCACAACATTTGCTGTTTTTTTCTTCCATTATATGATTTCCTCCACTATAAGACTTAGTCTGATACTAGATTAACTCATATTAACAATTGTTTCTATAAAAAATTTTATGCTTTTTAGTCTATCCTTTTGGTTTTTACGACAATTAAAAAATTCTCTCGGCGATTCGAGAGAATTTTTTGGTAAATTTTTATCTTTTAATCAATACATCTTACAAATACATGAAAAATTCATCCACCAGTCCCGTATAGTTTCCATTAACTATAAGGTGATGGTTTCCAATGCTTTCCCTTAAGAAGTAGTTTACATCCTTGTTCATTAGAAGCTCTATCTGGCTTCTGCAGAGATTATTCTGTGAAAGGTTCTTTTGAATTTCACATCCTGAAACAAAATAACTCTCAAGATCTCCAGAAGCTTTGAATACCGTTGCATCTCCCAAAGATATCTTGCCCCTCAATGCTACACCTATTCCTGATTCAAAATGGGTATCAAGTTCATAGCTTTCAGGCATGTTTATCGGAAGTGTACAGTGAGCAAATACTATTTTGTTTTCTTCAACATCAATTTTTGAAGGATTGGCCATAAAAACTGGATTATCTGTTAGGTAGTGAATAATCGCCATTGATATCAATGCCGGAATGTCTCCCTCACATCCTGCAGGAATTCCTTCTCCGTTGAGGATGGAAAGTGCTAGACATCCTGTATTGTGTATGTCGTCACCCAAAAGATCAAAACATCTCAATGTAAGTCCTGACAAATTATACTTTTCAGTCAAGAACTTTAGTGCTCCGTAGATATATAGGGCATCTTCAATTTCCTTCTCATCAAACTTCTTACCTTTCAGATCATTTACATATTTATTTTCATATTTGTGCTTGTTGTTGATTTCATGCTTAAGTTCCTTGATAGTAATGTCTACAAGCTCTATTCCAGCCTTATCATATAATCCTTCATAGTCAACATCACTTGCGATGAGCCAGTCCGAAGGTTTTCCCACTATTCCAAACCTTGCTCCTCTAAGTTTTTTTCTTGCCTTTACAACCTTATAGAGTATCTTTATCCTTGTAGCTATGTAGTTCGGATTTCCATGAAGTATTTCACCCTTAAGTCCGTTTTGCTTTAGAAAGGACAAAATCTCCATTGATGCTGCAAGTGAATTACTGTTGTCTGTAGACAATATGACATAAGGTGCACCAATTTTCTTATAAACTTCCTTGAAAAGATTTTCGGTTCCTCCAGTTTTAACAAAGGATATAACCATGTCGTACCGGTCTAAATCATCACCTATCACTTCCACAAAACTGCATCCCGCCCTTTCTTCAATTTCTTCAACGAAAGGCCTAAGAGTCTTGTCCAGCATTTCAGCATCTGCAAAAGATGAATTGAAAGAAATAATACCTATTTTCATGAACTTCCTCCGATTATTGATTATTCGTTGTCTTCTACTTCTTCAAGAAATATTCTTTCGTCAAATGTTCCACGAGCTTCTTTCCTCTTGATTTTTAAATAATCGATATGCATGGGCTCATAATCCTTGAACTTAACTATGTTATCAAGAACTTCAAAAACATCAGCCAGTTCTTCCTCATTGTCTGTTTCCCTGTATTCTTTGATTTCTTCAATTACCTTGTCAATGAGAGCCTTAAAATACTCTTCATCATTCAATTTTCTCGATGTCTGTTTTCTCCCGCTTTCTTCGATGAGTTGGGGAATTTTATCCCTTACAAGTTTGTTGTATGTAGTTTTCATGAAATCACCTCTGAATAGTATTTTTGTTCTTATATACATTTTATCCCTATTCGAAGGAAATTTCAAATCATTGTTAAAATTATTGTTCATTTATTTAAACAAAGGAACTGTATTAGATGAAAAATTCAGGCTCCTTCCTGCCTTTATTTTCCTCTTCAAGCTCATGTTTGTGTTTCAGATAGTTCACGTCATCATAGTATTTTGCTCCAACGGGACATTTCTTTACACAAGCTCCGCATTTTATGCATATTCCTGTGAATTTAGAAACATCATCACTGTCTATTGATCCCACGGGACATATATCCACACAAATCTTGCAGTCGGTACAATTTTCATTGGTCTTAGGCTTTATCTTTCTGAAATCGTAGACGTTCCCTTCTAAATCCCTTGGCCTGTAGTATGCTCTGTATGGCTTGTCACCTTTGATATCAATACATCCATCTACCTTGTCGTCTTTAATCTTTTCTGATATTTGAGTACCAAAGCTTTCTACAATTCCAATATCCTTTCCATCAGGCCTGCCCTCTGCCAGAATTTTCGAAAATGAATGCTCTCCAATAAATGCACCTGCAGCAATAATATTGAATCCTCTATCTTCCATTATATCCTTTAGCTCTATCAAAGCATCATCATAATTTCTGTTTCCATAGAGTACTATAGGTACAGCAAGGGCACCATTGCCATTCATGGTGTTCAGATACTTAAGAAGAATGTTCGGCACCCTTCCTGCGTATACTGGCACTCCTAGTATTACTATGTCATTTTCATTGGATTCAAAGGTCTTCTCCCTTTCCCCTGCCAAAGTAAAACTTTTGCTTTTAAATACTATATCTGCACCAATATTTTTACATATTGATTTTGCTACTGCTTCAACTGTTACTTGTGTTGTTCCCGTAGGACTGAACCATACGGCATGGACCCTTTTTACCATCTCTCCCATTTTATGCTCCTTGTATTTATACTTTGTGGATAAATGATATAACACTATTCAGTTTTATTCAAGTACATTGGACAAAAAAAGCCATCTTGCCAATATACGTTAATAAATTGGTAAGATGGCGCTATTATTAATTAAATTTCGCTAAATTTTTATCTTGTGTAACCAAACTTTATTCTGCTGTGATTTCTTTGTTCCATCTTTCAATCCATTCTGATTTAGAATTATTTATATAACTCCAGTCAAACATAACTAAAGATTCGATTTTTTCAGATCCATAGGACATATACTTAGCGCCGTCTTCAGATATTTCAACATCTACATTTGTAGGTGCTTCAAATAAAGATGCTGCAATTTTAGCTTGAGTTTCAGATTCAAGCATGAAATTTACGAATTTTTCTGCTATTTCTTTGTTCTCTGTTCCTTTTACTATATTCACTGTATTGTATCCAGCAAAATTACCTTCATCCAGTACTGCTATTTCAACAGGAAGATCTGAGAAATGCATGATTGGTACAAATATATCCATGAAAGGAGCCATTACAATTTCATCTCTTTCAAACATAGTGATTACATCACTGACACTTGTATAGAAATTGAAAATATTAGGCTTTAATTCTTCCATTTTTTCAAATCCAGCATCAATATCTTCCATGCTTCCGCCGTTCATTTCAGCCGCTTTAACTAGGAGCATAGGACCTGCAGTACTAGTTATATCAGGAATACAAATCTTATTTTCATATGCAGGATCCCACATATCAGCCCATGAGGTAGGAACTTTTTCCACTAGCTCAGAATTATATACTAAACCATATGATACAACTGAATAAGCTGGACCAAATCCATTAGGATCTATGGCATAATCATATAAATTTTCAATGTTTGGTACATTAGCTGCATCGAATTTCTCGAATAAACCTTCTTCATTACCCATTACTGAAAAACAATCAGTCATAAGGGCAACATCAACTACAGGATTATCCTTTGTCGCTCTTATTTTATTCAATCTATCAGAGTTATTACCGATATCAAATACGATATCTACGTTGTTTTCTTCTTCAAAAGTTTTAACTATCTCTGTAAGTCCTTTTTCTGACGATCCACCCCAAGTTGCTACAACAAGTTGTGTTGGTCCCTCTGGTTGACAACCTGTAAAGGCAAATCCACATAGTGCGACAAGCATTAATGTTGCAATAATTCTAATCTGTTTCCTACTCATAATTTTCTTTTCTCCTTATTTTTTGAAAAATTTTATATTTTTACAGGGTAGTTTTATTGTGATTTCATTGCCAACATTTTTTTCGGAAAAGTCAGCAATATCAATACATAAATCAACTCCCATAAAGTCATCCGTGATTATTCTTGTAACTGCACCTTTGTAACTAACACTTTTAATACCAACAACAAAAGTGTTTTCAGAAGTATTATCCATCCCATCAACTATTCTGATATTCTCGGGTCTTATTGAGAATTGGATCTTTTCACCTACTGAACAATTCATGTTCTTATTGTATTGAGCTTTTATTTTTTTACCTGAAGAATTAATTATGCATACTCCTGCTTTTTCATCAATACTCTCTATTTCTCCATCTATGAAATTAGTATAACCCATAAAATCAGCAATGAACTGTGATGAAGGTTCTTCAAATACCTGTTTAGGTGACCCTATTTGTATTATCTCGCCAGTGTTCATAATGACAATTCTGTCTGCTATTGACATAGCTTCTGACTGGTCATGTGTAACCAGAATAGTAGTTATTCCAATACTTTGTTGTATGCTTCTAATCTCAACCTGCATTTCTTCACGCAATTTTGCATCTAGATTACTGAGGGGTTCATCAAGAAGCAATACATCAGGCTCCATAATAAGTGCACGTGCAACAGCAACACGTTGTTGCTGACCACCACTCAATTCTCTTGGATATCTCATTTCCAATCCATCCAGTTTAACCATTGAAAGAACACTTGCGACTTTTTCCTTAATATAATCATTCTTTTGTTTTTGGAGTTTCAATCCAAAAGAAATATTTTCAAACACTGTCATATGTGGAAACAATGCATAATCTTGAAAAACTATTCCTATATTTCTTTTATTTGTTGGTACATTGTTAATTTCTTTTTCTTTGATAGATATAATACCTTCAGTTGGTTCAATAAATCCTGCCAACATCCTTAGTGTAGTGGTTTTACCACATCCACTTCCACCAAGAAGTGCAACAAACTCACCTTTTTCGACTAAAAGATTCATATCTTTCACCGCAGTGAAATCACCAAATTTCTTAGTTATACCTTTTAACTCTAAATATGCCATCCAAATCCTCCATTTACTTCAAAAACATGTCTAAACCGACAAATTTTTCCATTATTATAATTGCACTTACTGACAAAACAATCAATACCGTTGATATAGCTGCTAAAGTTGGATCAAATGCAAATTCCATATATGTTAGCATTCTAACCGGTAATGTAACAAATCCAGGTTCTGTTAGAAACGGTGCTAAAGTTGCATCATCTAGAGAATACAAGAAAGAAAGAAGTGCTCCTGCAATTACTCCTGGTCTAATCAAGGGCAGTGTTATTTTACTAAAAGTTTGAAAAGCATTGGCCCCAAGGCTTCGTGCTGCTTCTTCCAGCTTCCAGTTGAATCCTATTGAAACCGATATGACATTCCGAACAATATATGGCAGTATTATGACACAGTGTCCAATTGTAAGTTTAACAAATGCCGGCACTCTGAAAAACATGCTAAATACCTGCAATAGAACAAATCCAAAAGTTATGGCCGGCAAAAACATTGGTGATGTGAAAAAATTCGTCAAAAACTCCTTGCCTTTAAACTTATATTTAGCAATGCACAATCCAGCAGATATTCCTATGACTAAATCAATAGATGTGGTAAGACATGCTAATACCATACTGTTGATAAATCCTTCGACAAATCCAAAAGAATTAAATATGTTTTTATACCATCTAAGAGAGAATTCCTCCGGTGGAAATTTCAAATAAGCTGTAGGGCTAAATGATGCTAAAATAATTATTATAAGAGGGGCTGCAAGAAAAAAATATACTAAATAAGATATAATCTTTGCTCCCAAATCAAGTTTACGCTGCATTAATTGCCACCTCCCAATTTAGTCATTGATTTATGTGTTAATACATTTGATAATACCAGTATCAACAAAATAGTTCCCAGTAGTATGAAACTAATTGCCGATGCCATACCCCAGTTAAATGTAACTTGTACTTCCTGATAAACCATTGTACTCATTAGTTTTATCCTTGGACCTCCCAATAACTTTGGTGTTACAAAGGCAGTCATGCTGACTGTGAATACAAGTATGGATCCCGTAATTACTCCTGGCAAACTCAATGGGAAAACCACTTTCCTGAATGTTTGCCACGAATTTGCTCCCAGACTCTGAGCAGCCGATTCAATATTAGGAGCTATATTTTGAAGTACTGTTGCAATGGATAATATCATATATGGAATAAGCAAATGAACCAATCCAATTATGACTCCATTCATAGTATACAAGATCTTTATAGGTTCATCTATAATACCCGTATTCATCAAAAGCTGATTAAGTATACCCGTATCTCCCAAAATTACAATCCATCCATATGCTCGAACCAATGCACTTACCAGAAATGGTAAAATCGTAGCCATAAGCATTAAATTTTTATACTTTGATTTTGTTCTGGCTAAATAATACGCAGTCGGATAACCAAGCATCAAAGCTATTAGAGTCACTTTCAATGCTGTAGCCAATGTAGAAAACAAAATATTTCTATAGTATTCGTCAGTAAAAAACTTCACAAAATATTTCATACCGTCGTCTTTAATTACCTTCGATATTACAAATAATGTAGGGAGTATAAAACACAAGGTTAACAATAAAATAGCTGGTAGAGCCAGCTTCATTATCCCTTTTCTATTATTCATCAATTTTCTCCTCTTCGAAGTTAATCAAATCAATTATTTTTTTATTCAACACATCAACAATCCCTAAATCGGTTACTTTAATCTCTGGTGAAACCGCCAATGCAAGAATAGTCAATATCATTATAGGTTCTTTGTGCCTTATTCCAAGTTCTTTTATTGTATTTACCAGGCTATTTAACTCTGCTGATATCTCATCGATATTCTTGTTGGAAAGTATACCACCTATAGGAAGTTCAACTTCGGACAAAATTTCACCATTTAGTACTGCACACATTCCACCACCAATACTTATTAGTTTATTTGCAGCAATAGTCATGTCACTTTTATCCTTGCCTATGACAACTAAATTATGACAATCATGTGCATAGGTAGTAGCAATTGCACCTTTAAAATCTCCAATACCTTTAATCAGTCCAATATTTCTTGTTCCTTTTACTCCATGTCTTTCAAATACTGCCATATAATACAAATCTTCAGAAGATATATCCAATATCCCGTCTTTAATTTCAACGTCACATGTTTCTTTAACTGTATATGATCCTTCTTCATTGACTACTATGGCATTTACATTTGCACTGCCTTTTTTAGCTTTTGTTGTGATTTTAAAATCACTTTCATTCAATTCATTCATCTTTATACTATTGTAAGCATTTTGAGGAAATTTAGATTTTTTTATTTTCACTAATAATTCATTGTTTTTCACAGTTATTTTTCCATTGGTAATAACTGTATTAATTTCAAATTTTTCCAAAGAATCCAAAAGCAATATGTCTGCTATTCTTCCCGGTCCAATTCCACCAAGGTTATACAGTCTCATACGTCTTGCAGCATTAATGGTAGTTGCTGTAACCGCTTTCACAGGGTCCAGACCACAAGAGATTGCTTTTCTGATGAGTCCATCCAAATGCCCTGTCTTACTTAATCTATCAGCAGTTACATCATCCGTAACCAATAATACATTTGAAAAATTATCCAATGTATTAATATAATCCATTAAATCCGGAGTAATGAATCTACCCTGAATCTGAACACACATTCCACTTCTGAGTTTTTCTTTTATCTTTTCCCTGTCCATTATAGTATGGTCAGAATCAACTCCTGCTGCAATAAAGGCCTGTAGTTCTTTTCCTTTGAATATTGGAGTATGACCCTCGATTATTCCGTCTCTATTTTTTATTTCGTCTATAATCTTAGTGATTTTTTCATCCTGGTTAACAACTCCCCAAAAATCCATCACTTCACCTAATCCCAATACACGTTCATGATCAATTAATCTTTTGATGTCATCTGCACATATTGAAGCTCCAGATGTTTCCATGCCTTCATATGAAGGAACCGTAGAAGGAATCATCATATAAACTTTTAGAGGCAGTTCCTCCGATGCATCCAGCATCATTTCTACACCTTCGGCACCAAAAACATTTGCAATTTCATGTGGGTCAGCCACTATTGTTGTTGTTCCATGTGGAAGTACACCTTCTGCAAAAGCACTTGGAGTCGCCATGGTACTCTCAATATGCATGTGAGCATCAATAAGCCCAGGCACTGTATATTTTCCCTTCGCATCGATATATTCTTTGGCATCCAATTCTTCATCTTTAAATCCGACATATGCAATATAACCTTTTAATATGCCTATAACTGAATTAATTATCTCACCAGTATAAACATTCACAAGTTGAGTGTTTTTTATTACAAGATCAAATTGCTCCTTGCCCATCGCTGCCTTTACCAGCTCATTCTTTTCAATATAATTATTAATGATAAACACTCCTTATCAGTATTTTTGCATTAAAAAAAGATCTCTCAAAAAGAAATCTCAACACAAAAATATATATGATGTTTTCTACACCATAAACCGTAATATTAATTATTGCATTAGATATCTTTCGTAGTCAGGATATTTTACGGTTATCCGGTAGATACTTTTAAGCCTTATTCTTAAAATAATACAAAAGTGCTAAATTCCACTCATTTTAACACATTGTCTGTTAATAATCAATCTATATTTCCCGTTTCATATCCCAATAACAGACAGTATTTGAACCATGCGCGTACAAATAATAAAATTTACTTTATATCACCTCAAGTTCCAGTGTATAATATTGTGATTATATAATACAGGAGACTAAAATGAATAAAGAACAGCTTAAATTAAAGACAATCAAAACAATAGATGAAAATCGAGATAGAATTATTTCTATTGCAAATAAATTTTTTTCAAATCCCGAATTAGGATTCAAAGAGCATAAAACATCTGAACTTGTAAAGCTGATATTTAATGAACTCAATATCGAATTTGAAGACAATATCGCCATAACAGGTGTAAAGGGTACAGCAAAGGGTAAGTCAGACAAAATCAAGGTTGCTATTTTGGGAGAACTTGATGCTGTTGTTTGTCCACTTCATCCCCATGCCGATGATTTGACGGGGGCAGCGCATTCATGTGGACATCATGCACAGATAACCACAATGCTTGGAGCTGCCATGGGACTTGTATTAAGCGATGTAATTTCTCAACTTGACGGAGATGTAACCTTCATTGCCGTACCTGCGGAAGAATATGTAGAGCTTGAATACAGGCAAAAACTTAAGCAAGAAGGTAAAATAGAATTTTTTGGAGGCAAGCAAGAGCTAATAAGACTGGGGACTTTTGATGATATAGATATGGGAATGATGGTCCATTCTCATGCACAAGTAGAGGATAAGAAAATCCTTACTTTTTGTGACAGTTCAGGTTTTGTTGGAAAAGTTATTAAATATACAGGAAAAGAAGCTCATGCTGGTGCAGTTCCCCACTTGGGTGTAAATGCGCTAAATGCGGCGATGCTTGGAATTATGGGAATACATGCTCAGAGAGAAACCTTCAAGGAATCAGACAGAATTAGAATTCATCCAATAATGACAAAAGGTGGAGACATGGTTAATATTGTACCTGCTGATGTTCATATGGAAACATATGTAAGGGGAAGAAATATGGAAGCCGTATTGGATGCAAGCCACAAAGTCAACCGTGCACTTAAGGCTGGTGCAGATGCCATTGGTGCAGAAGTGGAAATCAAGGAAATACCCGGATATCTTCCACTTGTTCAAAACAAGGAACTCAATGAACTCATAAGCGACAATGCAACAAAACTTATCGGCGAGGAAAACGTATTAAAGGGATATGAGCTAATGGGTGCAACGGATGCCGGAGACATTAGCTCAATAATTCCTTTTATACATCTTTCAAGTGGAGGCTACAAAGGCGTAGCACACAGTAAGGATTTCGAAGTTTGCGACGAGGATGCTGCATATATAATACCTGCAAAATCAATGGCTATGTCCATTATCGACTTATTGTATGATGATGCTGAACTGGCAACAAAAATCATAGAAAATCATGTTCCTTTATATACAAAAGAAACATATTTGGATATTTGGAAAGAATTGTAAAAAAATGCGGAATGAGTTTACTCCTCATTCCGCATTTATAGCCAGTTCATAATTTTTTAATTTGTATTTTTAGTTAATTTATGCTGCCTTCTCTGCTTTCTCTCCTCTTAACATAGCCGCACCTTTATCAGATGCCCATCCAAATACTGCTCCACTTACAAGGCCTATAGCTGCTACCATTGCATCTCCTGTTGCAAAGTATATTGCACATCCAATAAATGCTCCCGGTATAAATGCAAAATGCGAAACGTTTGCTTGAATACACATTGCGAATGCTCCAATCGCAACTGCTACAGACAATGCTACCGTACTTCCCATCATAGGTGTCAATACTCCTGTTAACTGAATCATCATAACTCCCCAAAACACTCCGCTTAAGTTGTTAAGAACTGTATCTTTCAGTCCCTTTGTTCCTCCACCAACTGCAAAGTATGTTGCCCATGCTGCAAACCCTGCAAATGTACTAAGGGTCATTACAACACTTATTGCTGTCCAAACTCCTGCCAATGCTCCAATGCTTAAACCCAAACTCAATAATAAATTCATGTGAATCCTCCTGTTTTTTAGAATAATATATTTAATATATCTTTATGTGGAGACGAGATTACCGAATGACTTGTTATAGTTCCTGAATCCTGCATTTCATTGATGCATGATTCAATGGCCATCTTTACAGAAGATACTTCCCCTGTAACTATTATGAATCCTTTGCCGCCCAGTCCTCTCGCTACTCTTATATCAATAACTTCCACATTGGAAGCTTTCACGGCAATATCTGCTGCTACTACAGCACTAAGAGCCGACATTGTTTCTATGATGCCAAGTGATTTTATTTCATCAACATCACATATTCCTGATATTGCAGGAAGTATTTTTTCATCTATGCTCGCCAATACATGACTTTCAACAAGAAAAATATCTCCCCTCTTTTCTCCAGCCTTTATAGCTGCCTCTACATCTCCAACTTTGCCGCTTATCATTGTTATATATTTTCCAGGACAAACGGGAGTTGAAAGTAAAATTTCAATATTGGCTGCTTTTAGCATTTCATCAACCACCTGTATTCCTACAGGTATGCTTTTAAATTCAATTAATCCTAATGATTTTTTCATTTTGCACCTCTTCTGTTTAATCAATACAGCCAATGGTGATTTCACCATCTACAATATTGATTATTTTGCCATTAATACTTGAATGGATTTCCGAGCCAAGCTTTTCTTCAGGAACAGTTGCTAGAAGTTGTCCTTTTACTATACTGTCACCTTCATTGACAACAGGTACTGCAGGCATTCCTATATGCTGGCTCATCTTTATCCTTACTTTATTATATTTCGCATTGTCATTAGACAAGGGAGCTTTTACATCATATTTCGTCAATCCAAGCTGTCTTACAAGTTTGCTTACTGGATATCTTTTGTACTCCCTGAATGGATGAACATCTTCAGGT
>LGOV01023070.1_pt2 | contig 11678 bp, 11 predicted proteins | sample 469881 | NCBI WGS metagenome assembly LGOV01 (sample SAMN03857199, study PRJNA290197) | marine sediment metagenome | biome: marine cold seep biome; feature: cold seep; material: marine sediment; isolation source: sample #5579, elevator 3A push core 41 containing 12 cm of sediment... ...
GATAAATTGACATTAGGAGAGATTGTCGATTTGAAAAACAAGTTGGAAATTGATTTTAGAGGTATGGAAGCTCTAAATGAGGGGAAAGAACTTATAAATAAAATTTTTGGAGATTCTTTGGTTCATTTGTCAGATAAGATTATAACAATTGATGACCTGTTGTAATAATTGTAATTTAATAGTAAAATCAGTATAGATGTACTTGGTATTTGAGAGGAGCTTGAAAATGGAATTACCTTCGGGTAAGTCAAAGATAAAAAACAGTAAAACTGTATATAAATCACTGGAAAGCAGTGATATAACAGTTGAAAGTATTATTGATGACATTAAAAATATTATAGAAAATAATGAGGACCCTTCGACAAAGATAAATGACTTGGTTAATGGTGTCGAAGACAAAATTGAAAAAAACAATGTGATTGATAGAGATGAAATTAAAAAAATGATTTTAAAACATCCTTTTTTTAAACATCCTAATCATTATTATATTAGGTTAATAACAATAATGAAGTATTTGAAAAAGAAAGGGATTGATGTTCGAATTAAAGACATCGATTTAGTTGTCGATGAAATTATTCAAACAATTCCTGGAGTGACAAAAATTAAGGAAGACCGTTATTCATTAAAAAAATAGAGTTTGGCTTTTGCCAAACTTTTTTTGGAGGTATTCATGAAAAAAATGGTTATTCAGTCTATTCATCAAGTACTGGATAAATTTCATATTTCATATGATTTGTATGAAGACTACATCGAGAAGCATTATGATTTTAATTTGAAGTCAAAAAATATCTTTTTAGATTTATTTATTGACATTACAGATGAAAGCGTGATTTCAAAAGAAGAAAAATTAACGACAGGTAGTTTTTATACTCCAAATGAAATATCAAATTTAATTGTGGAAAAGACTCTTTCATATTATGAAGGGTCTATAAGTGATGCGAAGGTTGCAGACCTTTCTTCTGGGACTGGAAATTTACTATTTGCTTATATTGAATACATAAATCCTAAAAGCGATAAAGAATTGAAATTGATAGTTAAAAATCTTTTTGCCTACGATCTTCAGTGGGAACCTTTATTGATATATACAAATAAAATGTTGTTGTTGTTTGAAGAATTTCCATGGGAATTAGAACTTAATGTGAACCACGGTAATACTTTAGAAACGGATATTGAAGAAACATTTGATATTATTTTAGGGAATCCACCGTACATAGGAGAAAAAAACAATAAAACGTTTTTTAGGGATATTAAAAAAAATAAATTCGGCAAAAAATACTATGAAAGCAAAATGGATTATTACTACTTTTTTATGTATAAAGGGTGGGAACTTTTAGCACCGAATGGTGTTATGGGTGTAATTACAACTAATTATTTTTTTACTGCTGATGGAGCTAATAAACTTAGAAAGTTCATTAAAGAAAATATTAGTTTTAAAGAAATCATTAATTTTCATGAAAAGAAACTCTTTAAAGAAGCTCTTGGGCAACATAATGTTATAACTATTACTTCAATGAAAAGCAATAACGGAAATGTAATTATTCATAACCATGATAATATATTTGAAATTGAAGAAATGAATCTTTATTCTGATAATAATTATATTCAGGTTTACACTGATAAAAGAGATTACGACCTTATTGATAAAATTAAAAAGCAAAGTACTTTTAATCTAGGTGATTTTTTTGAAATCCATCAAGGAATTGTTTCAGGAGCAGATTATTTAAATGAAAAAAAAATCAATTTATATCAATTGGAACGAGTTGAAACAGGACAAGGTGTTTTTGTTCTAACTGAGGAAGAATTAAGCAAATACGATTTAACAGATTCTAAATATTTAAAGAGATTTTATAAAAATTCTGATATAGACAATTTTTCTATCAATATAAAAAGCAATAAATACATATTATATATTGATAATGAAGTAGAATTATCTGATACATCGAAAGAATATAAGTATCTGGAACAATTTAGACCGATCTTGGAAAGTAGAAGAGAAGTGATTCAAGGTATAAGAAAATGGTATGCACTTCAGTGGCCTAGAGAAAAAAATATTTTTGAAGTTCCTAAAATAGTTGTACCGCATCGGAATATTTGCAATAAATTTGCGATTTCTTTAGAAGATTTTTATGCAAGTGCGGATGTTTACTATATTATTCCTAAAACTGTTGTTTTTGATCTAAGAGTCATTGCTTCTATTCTTAATTCAAAACTAATGTATTTCTGGCTTTTTAATATTGGTAAAAAAAAGGGGAATATCTTGGAACTCTATAGTACCCCTCTTAAGAAAATTCCAATAAAGTATAGTGATGAACTTCTATTGGCCAATGAAAAATTTGATGTGAAAAACTTTGATAATTTGAATCAAGCCATTTATCGAATGTATAATTTGAATCAAGAAGAGATAGAAGAAATTGAAAAGTTTTATAACTGTATGGGCACGCGGTAGAAAAAATATTAATAAATACATTAATAAAGGGCACGGATAATGGTAAAATACCCTCGTAGGAGGTAATTATATGAATAAGAATATTAAAAAATGGATTTTAGCAAGTTTGTTCGCTGCTATGGTGACTGTTGGAACATTGGTTATTCAAGTACCTACACCGACAAAGGGTTACATACATATTGGTGATACGTTAGTTTACTTATCGGGAATTTTATTGGGTAATGTATTTGGATTTTTGGCAGCTGCACTTGGATCTTTTTTAGCTGACTTTATTTCCGGGTATCTTATTTATGCAGTTCCGACTTTCATGATTAAAGGACTTGACGCTCTGGCAGTAGGGTTGATTTATCGCACATTGTCTAAAAATACAGATAAAATGTCGATTAAAATTGTTCATTTTGCCGTTGCGATATCCGTTGGAACTATTATTATGGTCGGAGGATATTATATATTTGAATCGGCATTATATGGTTATAAAGCTGCACTGCTAGGTGTTTTACCAAATATCGTTCAAGGAATTGGTGGAGGTGCACTTGCACTACCTATATTGATGGCCTTGGAAAAAACAGGAATTACGTATAAAAAGTTGATGGGCAATAAGGAATAAAACATTGATTTTATTGTATTAAAGCCAATTAAATCTCATAATATATTTATGAGACGACAATTATTGATTTTAAGTATGATTATCTATATTTTAAGTTTAAGTATAGTTTATCATCATTATGGCATTTTCATATTTTTATTGATAGGCACCTTGTTTCTCTTTAGAGAGAGTCAGGTGCCTATTGTATTTATTATCCTTATTGTAGCGTTGATTCTTTTGTCCTGTTTTTTTAGAACTTCTCTCAATGAAGGCGAACATACTTATGAAGGCAGAGTTGTTTCGAGATCTATTTTTCAAGAGGATAAATACTATTTGGATATAAATAACGATGTTCGCAATATAATAATCGATTATCCACCGATTGATTTAAAAGATGGAGATTATATTAAAGTAACCGGAAAACTTGAGAGAATCAATACAGAATCAAGTCTGAATAAATTCAATTATGGTTTATACTTGGCGGGAAAGAATTTCTTTTATGAACTGAGCATCGATGAAATTATCGAGCATGAATCAAAACAACCTACCTTAAGATTCGCGATACTTGGAAAACTATATAATCACATAAAAAATAAATTTGGAGCTGAAGGTGACCTTGTTTTTACTATACTATTTGGAATTAAGGAAATATTGGATAGTGAAACCAAGCAAATATTCAATGCATTCGGATTATCTCACCTTTTAGTGGTTTCGGGGTTGCATGTTTCAATTATTGCCAATAGCTTTGAAAAAATATTGAGTAGATTAAAAATTTATTATTCCATCAGAAAATCATTTGTGTTTATTCTTTTGGGAATGATAGCTTTTTTAGCCGGATTTCATATTTCCATTATGAGAGCTTTTGGGCAGAAACTGTTGAAAGAGTTAAGTATTATTACTAATAACGCATACGACAGCATGTCGGCCATAGCTGTGCTTAATATCATATTTTTAATATACAACCCATATTATTGCAGTTATATCAGTTATCAACTGAGCTTTCTAGCGGCTTTTGCTTTGGCTCAAGAAGATGATATTTTGCATGTTTATAGAGTATATTTGGGAATATTACCGATAATTCTAACGATTAATTCTCAGGTGAATATCTTGACAATACCTTTCAACATCATAATGATATCCATAATGGGATGGTTATTGCCGATAACGGGTTTAAGTGCGATTGTACCATTTAAAATTGCACTGCTTGATGGAGGTATACGATATGTTTATGGCTTGATTATCGAAATGCTGAGGTGTATTTCAAAATTAGAATTTCTAAGCGTTGATTTATTTTATTGCAGCAGTTTAATAGTTCTCAGTTATTATTTTTTATTCTTTATTTATTTCTTAATAAAAGAGAATGAATCATTATATTTGAAAGTACAATCATATAGACCATATATAATAGCATTGTCACTATGCTTTATTATTGTATTGAATAATATGTATCAAGATGTAATGGAAGATACCATTTTTTTCTTCGATGTGGGAAACGGCGATAGTGCGTTGATAAACTATAAGAATAGTAAAATACTCATAGATACAGGAAGCAAGCGTGATGTTAATGAATATCTCGAATATTTAGGTATAGAACAATTGAATGCCGTATTGATAAGCCATAATCATATGGATCACTATGGAGGATTAAGGTATTTTGAAGATATTGAAATAGGTCATCTATTTTTGAATGATGATTCCATTTTAAAAAATATGGATTTGTTATATAATCATATAGAAGCCATTTATATTGGTGATGAATTGAAATTCGGACAAATTTACTTAGAAGTTTTTAATCCTACAATAGAGGGGATGAAGTCGAAGGATTTAAACGATACATCTCATGTTATAAAAATGTCTATAGATGGAGTAACAATTTTATTTACAGGGGATATTACAAAATATATTGAAAAAGATTCTATGATCTCTGAAATCGATATCCTGAAAGTTCCTCACCATGGGTCAAAAGATTCATCGACTGATGATTTTTTGAGGGATTTAAATCCAACACTTTCCATTGTTTCTGTAGGTAGAAACAATCCATACGGACATCCTCATTCTGAAGCGATGGATAGACTTGAAAGATATTCAGAACTTGTGCTGACTACAAAAGAATCTGGAACCATTATGATAAAAATAGTCAATGAAAATACGATAAAATTTAAATTTTTTTAGGAGAATATATATGAACTATCTTGATATACTGAAATTATCAAAAACAAAATCTTTAAAGAGTGCTTATCTTATGGTCAACCGTGAGAATTATCTTTATGACCACACTATTCAAAGAATAAAGAAAGATTACTTGAATCCTGAGCTTATTGTTTTCAACTACGGATACTATGACGGGGCGGAAGCCGATTATAATCAAGTTTATAACGGTATCATCACTTTGCCGGTCATGAGTGAATATAAAATTGTTGAGATAAAGAACTTGGACCAAATGAATTTGACTGATGATCAGATTGATAATCTTATTGATGTAAGCCACAAGGCAATTGGAAGTGTCAATATAATTACATTTAAAAATAAGATGTCCAAAGTATATAAACGGTTTAAAAAAGCCGAAATTGAAGTGGTTGAATTTGAAAAATTGGATGGCAGTGATTTTCGGAAATGGGTTATTAAGAAATTTAGAGATAACGGAAAAAAATTATCCAGCCAATCGTTGGAATTTTTCATTAATTATTCAATGTATAATGATAGAAATCAATCTATCAGCCTATATCAAATGGAAAACGAAATTGTAAAAATCTCATCATTGCCATATGAAATGATAGATATAGAAAATCTTAAGGAAATTATGGTAATGCCTCTTGAAATGAATGTATTTGCCTTGACGGATAGTTTGGCAGATGGGGATATCAAGACAAGTTTTAAAAAATTACATGAGCTTTTAAAAAAAGGCCATAGTACATATGAAATTATGCCTTTGTTGACAAAACAATATAATAATATGTTGATAGCAAAAACTTTAAGTTTAAAAAGTCATCCGATAAATGATATACAAGAAATACTAGGATTTAAATCTTCATATCCTGTTAAACTTATATTGAAAAGAGTTAACGGATTAGATAAGAAATCTCTTACGAAGTCCCTTGAATCTTGTATTGAGTACGAGAGTGTTTCTAAAAGCCAAGGAGTAAATAAAAGAGCTCATATTGAAAGTTTGTTTATGAAATTAACGTCAAAAAAATAAAAAAGCGTACCAATAAAAAGGTACGCATTGCTTTTATTCTGACGGTGAATATAAACAATTTGTTATGCCATTTTGTTTAATCTTTTTGCTAATCTAGATGTTTTTCTTGAAGCTGCACTTTTATGAATTGTACCTTTAGTAGCATTTTTATCCAATGTTTTTTCAGCAAGTACGTATTTTTCTTGTGCTAAATCTTTATCACCCGAATCAACAGCTTCGTTAAATTTCTTAATTACAGTTTTCAATTCAGACCTGTTAGCCTTATTATTAGCAGTTTTTTTAGCAATAACTTTAATTCTTTTTTGAGCAGATTTAATGTTAGCCATTATATTCACCTCCTTGATTCCTAATCAACAAACTGATTTTACCATTATTCAATACAAAAATCAACAATAAATTTCCTTTTACTTTTATTAAAGATATTATTCTGTTATAATTTATTAGATATTAATTAGAAGGGGTCAAAAATATGGATGAAAGACAACAGAAAATTAGAAACTTTTCAATAATTGCTCATATCGATCATGGTAAAAGCACTTTAGCGGATCGTTTAATAGAGAAAACCGGACTACTGACAAAGCGAGAAATGAAAGATCAAATTCTTGATAACATGGATTTGGAAAGAGAAAGAGGAATAACAATCAAACTTCAAACGACACGTTTGGTTTATAAGGCAAAAGATAATGAAGAATATATTTTAAATTTAATAGATACACCAGGACATGTGGATTTTACTTATGAAGTTTCGCGTTCTCTAGCTGCATGTGAAGGTGCTATATTGGTAGTTGATGCAACTCAAGGAGTAGAAGCGCAAACTCTTGCAAATGTCTATTTAGCGGATGAACAGGCTCTTGAGATTGTACCTGTATTAAATAAGATCGATTTGCCGAGTGCAAGACCTGATGAAGTGAAACATGAAATAGAGGAGACAATCGGTATCGTTGCAGAAGATGCTCCTTTAGTCAGTGCGAAAAGCGGCTTGAACATTGAAGATGTTCTTGAACAGATTGTAGAAAAAATACCAGCTCCATCAGGAGATGAAGAAGCGCCTTTAAAGGCGTTGATATTCGATTCGTTCTATGATTCTTATAAGGGTGCAGTTGCGTTGGTAAGAGTATTTGACGGCAAGGTTAAAAAAGGCGATAAAATAAAGATGATGGCACACAATAAAAATTTTGAAATTGCCGAAGTCGGATATTTTTCACCATCGATGTTAGAAGTTAATGAGCTTTGCGCGGGTGATGTCGGTTATATTACAGCCAGCATTAAAAACGTTAAAGATTGTCATGTCGGTGATACTATTACAGATGCAAACAACCCTGCTGAGAAGTCTTTGCCGGGATATAAGAAAGCGACATCTATGGTTTACTGCGGTATATATCCAGCTGACGGAGAACATTACGAGAATATTCGTGAAGCGTTGGAAAAACTACAATTAAATGATGCTGCTCTATCTTTTGAACCGGAGACGTCCATTGCACTAGGGTTTGGATTCAGGTGCGGATTCTTGGGACTTTTGCATTTGGAAATTATTCAAGAAAGACTTGAAAGAGAACACGATTTGGACATCATTGCAACATCTCCGAGTGTAATATATAGGGTTACAAAGACGGATGGCAGCGTTTTAATGGTTCAAAATCCAAGCAATCTTCCCGACAAAACAGAAATAGAAATTATTGAAGAACCTATTGTAAAATCAAAAATCATTGTTCCAACTGAATATGTCGGCAATGTCATGGAAATGTGCCANNGAGGTTATTTACGATTTCTTTGATGCGCTGAAATCAAAAACAAGAGGATATGGATCACTGGATTATGAATTTAAAGAATATATACCGTCTGATTTAGTAAAAATGGATATACTTATAAATAAAGAAGTCATTGATGCATTTAGCATTATTGTTCATGAAACGAAGTCTGTTTCAAGAGGAAGACAAATTTGCGAAAGATTAAAAGATGTAATTCCGAGGCAGATGTTTGTAATTCCTATCCAGGCTTCTATAGGAAATAAAGTTGTAGCAAGAGAGAACATCAAGGCTATGCGTAAAGATGTCTTAGCTAAATGTTATGGTGGTGACATAAGTCGTAAGAAAAAACTTCTTAAAAAGCAAAAAGAAGGAAAGAAAAGAATGCGTCAATTTGGAAATGTAGATGTACCGCAAAATGCATTTTTGTCTGTTTTAAAATTTGATGATAAGTAGAGAGGGAAATAAATCGAATTTATAATAAGTGTCATATAAAACATTGGGGGATGTAAGATATGGACAATAAAAATTATTTCAAAAAAATTGTTGAGAACAATAGCGAGCATATAAAAATGATTTATGAAACGCTTTTTTGGGATGCGCAGGATGCAATAGTAATAGCTGATGACAATCAGTGTGTTCTCAATATAAATGATAGATTTACTGAATTGTTTGGATATGAACTTGAGGATATTATTGGAAGAAATCTTGATAATATAATAGCAAAAGGAAATGTTGTAAATGAAGCAAAAGGATTGACCGAGAGTTTAACAAATGGGAAGGAAATAAATATCGACAGCATTCGTTATGACTCAAAAGGCAATGGAGTTGAAGTTAATATCAAAGTTGTTCCGATTATTATCAATAGTGAAGTAGTTGGAGGATATGGTATATATTCAGATATTTCCAAAAGAAATAATGCAGAGCGTGAATTGTTGAAACAAAATTTAGAATTCAAATCATTATTTATGAATTCAACAGACGCAATAGCGATGCTTAATAAAAACAACTGTATTATTAATATAAATGATGAATTTACAAAGTTATTTGGATATGAATTAGAAGATATAAAAGAGATAGATATTGATAAATTAATTACAAATGAAGATACAATAATAAGTGCAGAAAAATTGACGAATAAAGTTACAAAAGGAGAAGAAGTAGATTTTGAAGAAATTCGCTATGATAAAGATGGAAATGGAAAAGAAGTTACAATCAAAGGAATTCCAATTGTTGTCAATGGCGAAGTAGTTGGAATATATGCTATATATTCAGATATATCTTTAAGGAAAAGTGTAGAACGGGAACTGTTAAAACAAAATTCGAATTTTAAAGCACTGTTTACAAATACAAAGGAAGCAATAGTAATGCTCGATGAAACCTATTGCATCGTTGATATAAATAGTGAATTTACTCAGCTCTTTGGATATAAACTTGAAGATGTTTTTGGGAATAATCTTGATGATATTATTGGAAATGATGATGTTATAGATGAAGCAAGGGAAATAACCAAAGATTTATTTAAAGGTATTGTAGCAAACAGTGAAGGTGTTCGTTATGGACTGGAAGGCATCGGAAGAGAAGTTTCAATCAGAGGTGTTCCAATTATTATCGATGGTGAAGTAGTTGGCGGATATGGAATATACTCAGATATATCTCAGAGAAAAAATGCACAGCGCGAGATTACATACATTAGTTATCACGATGCATTAACCGGACTTTATAATCGAAGATTTTTTGAAGAAGAAATCAATAGGTTGGATACAAAAAGAAATTATCCATTGTCTATAGTTTTTGCAGATGTCAATGGGTTGAAAAATACAAATGATAATTATGGTCATAAAAAAGGCGATAAGTTATTAAAGGAAGCTGCCAAAATCATTAAAAACGAATTTCGCAGTGATGATATTATTGCAAGAATTGGCGGAGATGAGTTTATCGCTTTATTGCCTAAAACAAAAATTGAAGATTCGGAAAAAATAGTAGATAGAATAAAGAAAAAATGCTCTGAATCGTATATTGATTCAATTGAAATTTCAATAGCGTTTGGAGTAGATGCGAAAATTGAACCTGAACAAAACATCAATGACATCATTAAAAATGCTGAAGATAAAATGTATTGTAATAAAAAGAAAACAAAAGCTATTATGTAAATATTTATAATAAAAATTAATGACAAGTAGGTATACATATGAAAGGGATTTATATACATATACCATTTTGCAAGAAAAAATGTAATTACTGTCACTTCGTATCAAAGACAGATTTAACTTTAATGGATGAGTATATCGATGCTTTAGCTAATGAAATACTCTTATATCAAGATGAAATGAAAGATATAAAAACAATATATATTGGTGGTGGTACACCAAGTCTATTGTCTTGTGAAATGGTAGAGAAAATAACCGCCAATTTAAATCTACGTGAAGTTGAAGAATTTACTATAGAAGTAAACCCTGAATCTGTTACAATGGACAAGCTGTTGTGCTATAAGAAGTTAGGTATAAATCGTATCAGCATGGGTGTCCAAACAACAGATGAAAGACAGTTGAAAACATTGGGTAGGCTTCATAGTTTTGATGATGTAAAAGAAAAATACCGAATGATTAGAGATGCTGGATTTGATAATATCAACTTGGATTTGATCTATGCGTTACCTAATCAAAAAACAGAAGATTTATTAAAAGATATCAATGAGTTTTCAATATTGAATCCTGAGCATATTTCAACTTATAGTTTAATGTATGAAGAGGATACGATTCTCAATCGTATGAAAGAATCTGGGAAAATCCTACCCGTTTCAGATGAGGTCGATCGAGAGTATTTTCATATTATTGAATCCGAGCTAAAGAATAATGGATATCATAGATATGAAATTTCCAACTTTTCAAAAAAAGGATATGAATCAAAACACAATCTAATGTACTGGTCAGCTGACGAGTATATCGGTCTGGGACTTTCTGCGCATGGCTATCTAAACGGTGAGAGGTATGCCAACGAGTCGGTGATGGGAAAATATCTAGAGAAGATAAAAGAAGGCGAAAGACCTGTATCTGATATTGAAAAGATAGATTTAGATGAGGAGAAGTTCGAATACATCATGTTGAATCTGAGAAAGACAGAAGGGTTTTCCATAGAGGAATTCAAAGAGAGATTTGATATTGATTTTTTAATGGAATATGAAATGGAGATCAAAAAGATGGTCGAATACGGGGCTTTGGTTGTGGAGATGGGAAGAGTGCATCTTACAGACTATGGATTTGATGTTTCAAATCAGGTATACGGAGAGTTTTTGAGATAGAGTTCATCAGAATGTGTGATAATAGATTTTGTTGTAAAAGAAAAGGCGGTAAGCCTTTTTTCTTTTTGGAAAAACAGTATTTTGGAAGTGCAATGATGGAATAAACTTTGAGATTATTATAAACTATAGATATCGCTGACGAAAAGAATTACTTGATTGATTTCTTCGGAGTATATAAGAACGATATAGATAATACAACGTTGAAATTTATTAGATATGCATACATGAAAAACAAGTGACAGGAGGTTCTATATGGGAAAGACGAGATTTGGAATAATTGGAAGCGGAAAGATAGTTGAATTGTTTTTAGAAGCGGCAAGTGAAGTTGATGAGTTTTCTTTCCATGCCTTTTACTCTAGAAACATGGAGAAAGCTAAGGAGTTTCAAAAGCAGTACAATGTTCC
>LGOV01032472.1_pt1 | contig 11677 bp, 8 predicted proteins | sample 469881 | NCBI WGS metagenome assembly LGOV01 (sample SAMN03857199, study PRJNA290197) | marine sediment metagenome | biome: marine cold seep biome; feature: cold seep; material: marine sediment; isolation source: sample #5579, elevator 3A push core 41 containing 12 cm of sediment... ...
TTTATATATTTTAGTAATACTTAAAAAAAGTTTGATTCTTAATTCATAAACAATATTTTTTATGTTAAATTCTAAAAAAATTAAGAAAAAAATCAAGGGAAAAAATAATGCAGGATAAAGAATAGCGAACACTCCACTACAAAATATAAGTAAAGCCTTTATATAACCGGACTTAATAGACATACAGAAATTTAAGTTCAAAAAAAACGTGCGTGGGATTGTCGGGCATTTCAAAGCACAATTCCTATTAGCCATTGATATTTCAAGGTTTCATTTTTGGAAAGAAGTCGGACATTTTAGGCTGTTTTTTTTAATTTAAATTTTTTCAATATCAGTTTTGAATTAAAATTATGTCATTATTAGATTAACATAAGGCAAATGATATTTCAGAACTATACATAATAGTTTTACGGAGCACAATGCTCCTGTTCAATATTCTTCCTTACTTCAACAATCCTCAATCTATATTCACTAAATGTCATCAACTTCGTACTATATAGCATATTATNNTATTATTGATTTCCACTTCTTTTATGTCCTCAGAAATAATTAAATAAATCATATCTACTGTTGATTTTATTATTATTTTAAGCAGATCTTCTTTACATACTTCGATATCTACTCTATTTCCTAAATCATCAGTAAATTGATAATCTTTTATATTATCTCCATATACTCTAAAACACAATTTATTATATTCATCTAAGTTATTTGATATTCTTCCTCCAAACTCAAATTTTTCATTTAGATTCATAGGCACGATACTATTTTCTTTTACATAAACTGGGATTTCTTCTAACTCTGCTTTAACTATCTTCTTAACCGGACCAGATATTTTTTCTGACGTAAAAAGATTAATCCAGTGTCCCTCCGGAAAATATATTTCTCTTTCCATGTTTCCTTCATTTATAATTGGCGCAACCATTAAATCATCACCAAACATATACTGATCCCATATTTCATGAGTTCTTGGATCATTTTCATAAACCAGAATTAGAGCTTTCATTAATGGTAATCCTGTATTAGATGTTTTCACCCCTTGACCATAAATATAAGGCAATAGATTCATACGAACATTTGCATAATAACGATACAAAATCACTGCTCTATCATCTCCAGAACGATCCTTTATATTCCATGGAGTTCGATCTTGATTAAACTCCCCTTTACTTTCCGCATGATACTGCATAATTGGACAAAATGTCGCCATCTGAGTTGATCTAATAAATAATTCGGCAGTTGGCACATCTCCACTAAACCCAGCAAGATCCCAACCCCAAAATGGCAATCCTGATATTCCAGATGATAATCCAGCTAAAATACTTCTTTTAAATGCATCAAATGTTGATTTCTCGTCACCGGCCCAATGTGCTGGGTACTGATTAGCTCCTTTATAACCTGCACGTGAAAAAGTAATACCATTATTTTTTTTAGCAAACTCATAATAAGCTCCTATATAATCATTAGGATACTCATTTCTCATTTCTCGTNNCCATCATTGAATTTCAAATTTTTACCAAAGACAAACTCGCCTCCATCAGTTTTAAATCCATCTACTTTTAGATCTTCAATCAAATACTTTCTTTTATCGAACCACCATTTCTTCCCTTCCTCATTGGAAAAATCCATAAGTAAACTGTCTTTAAACCAGCCTTCTGGAATTCTAAAAGGTGTCATATCTTCATTTAATACGCCGTATCCCTTATTAATAAAATGCTGTTCATCCTTGTCCTTTTGCAGATGATGCAAACTTGAAATCTGCTTTATTATAGGAATTTGCCATAAAATACACTTCAAATTATTATCATGAAGATGATTTACCAATCCTTTAGGATCAGGCCATCTACCCCACTTAGGGAATGTAAAATCTTCATATTCAAAATGATTCTTTCCAGATTTTTCATCATATTTAGCATCATTGAAGATATAAAATGTTGCTTCATCACTCCATGCCTCTATAACTAAAACTGTAGCAGGTATATCCAATTTATTTGTAATTGAAACTTGTTTACGAACCTCATGTTCACTATCCCAATTATTACTAGACATCCATGGACCAAAAGCCCATTTCGGTAACATTTCTGGATAACCTGAAACCTCTGCATTTTTTTGAATTACTTCATTCATGGAACCTGGCATTACTATTAACTTACATTGACTATCCTCTATCTCAATAGAAATTTCACCTTTATCAGCCTCTGCCATATCAAATTTTGTATACATAGAAGTATTAGCTAACATTCCATAACCTCTATCACTAACAAAAAAAGGCATTGGTATATATGTTCTTAACCCTTGTTCCTTATACTGGTTGAAAACAAAATTATCGGGTGATTCTCCTCTTTGATTTAACTCATTATAACGTTCACCAAATCCATAAAACTTTTCATTTTCAGTTTTAAATCTGCATAGCAGTCTCTTAATTCCTTCCTTTCCCCAGTAGATTTTAAGCCAATCACTCTTCCTAGATTCTATTATTATCTTCTGTTTATTGAAATAAGTAAAATTAAAACACTCTAAATCAACCTCTAGGATATACCCTTGATTTTCTAACACTATTTGTTTATTATCAGGAACGGTGCACCATTCCTCACTCCCTACATTTTTTTTGCTATCTAGCTTTTCATTACTCATTACATCAATATCCAACACGCCATCATTTTTTATTTCAAAGCTCACACAAACCTTATTTTCTCTTAATAAAATTCTATTTTTAATTTGTTTTACAGCATATATATCTCTAGCTTTATAGCTTTCAAGCACTTCAAAAGAATATTTTTTTGTCGATATAGTACAATCATCATCAAAGTATAAATTATACTCTACTACTTCGCCTTTATTGAATGGTCCAATTCTATACTCCCAAAACTTATTTTCAACTATTCTTCCCTTAATTATTTTACCATTACATTTAAGTAATACTTCTTGTTCTACTGACATTGGAAATGCTATCGCTTTTATAATAACTTTATCCTCATCAGTAATTATTTTAGGAAAAATTTCATCATTTCTAGGCTCATAAATATTGTTATTTCCCATTGGATTATGAAAAATCACTTTTTCATCTACTTCACCTAAATTCTCTAATTTTGCAAATATCAATTTATAAAGAAATGAATCTTTAGATACATTTTTAAATATATCTCTTGCAATACTATATGTCCCTTGCTCTACAAAGTACCATGCTAGTAACAGTTTAGACCCTTCTTTCAATTGATTCTTATCCATCATAGATTTTATTGATTTTACTGCCTCAACAAATACCAAATCTTCAGGTTCAAACATTCCAAATGGAACACAAGCTAATAACATATTAGGATCTGTTCCAGTTTTCTTACTATCACTGCATAACATTCCTTTTTCAATAAAACTCTTAAATACATATTCTTTAATATTTTTCAAAGCTTTGCTTATTTCATCATCTTTAAGAAACCTATTGATTCCTCTAAGACCACCGTAAATACATCCCAGTGCAGATATGTATTGAACTTTATCCTTCTTCCAATTATTCAAAATACTTGTTACTATAATACCTATTTCCTTTATCTCAACATACTTAAAACTTTCATGTTTTCTAGCAAATTCTGATACCATAAATAAAATGATTCCTTGATCAATCGATTCCAATTCTACAATATTCACTTCTAAAACTTGCTCCAAAATGCGCTTGCATTTCTCATCATCATTTAATAAATCATAATAAGAAAATTCGAAATACATATCTAAAACACTATTTTTCATAAACAGTTATCCTTCCTATTACTTCTGTCTCTTTGAAATAAAACTAGCTGATACAAATTCAGCACAAGCCCAAATTAATGGATTAATATAAGGTAGTTTTTCATCATCGGCAGATACAGCCTCTGGCATTAATCCATATCTATTGCTATGAAGTACCATCCATTTATACTTTTTTTTATATTCATCAATATCTCCATTAATATAAGAGTATTCAGCACATGCTGCCGTATTAAACAACCATGGTCCATGATGGTATTCTTGCTCGCTATAACCAATTCCATCCGTAAAATAAGCTGCATTCTTTAGCAAATACTCATGAGTCTTCTTCATCTTATAAGTATTTTCAAACCCATATAAAACTCCAAAATATACTGGCGTATCATATTTTTTAACTAAATCATCATGATAATTTACATAACCGTACATATATCCTTCACCATCTAAATAAGTACTTTCAATACCATTAAATATTCCTTGATTTAATTCTATCAACTTTTGATTAAACTTTCTATCTTCTATTAACTCTATACTTGACTTAATACCACCATATATAAACATATTTGAAGATGTTATATATGCCGGTCCATAAACCCCTTCATTAACTCCACCTTCTGATCCTAACATACCATTTTTCTTCTTGCAATTTATCAGTACATTCATCAATGATTTTATTTCATCTTGAGATATCAATAGTTCACCAGTCAATTTATAATAATCTCTTATATTTTTCATAAAATAACCAATAGAATCTAATTGATGAAATACACTATTATTTGCACCTTCTGATGGTTCACCTCTACCATTATATCTTTGATAGAATTCCCCTGAATCTTTCCGTTTTCTATGAAATAAATAGTTTATAACTTCTTTAAATTCTTTTAAATGTCCTGAAAGAAGAAATGATCTTGCAATCATCAAAGAATCTCTTGCATAATATGAAGGCAATCCATCAGAAAAATAATGACCTGTTAAATCTGCGGGCACAAAACCATTTACCATTGCTGATTTAATTGCAATTTGGTTTACTTTTACTATATGTGCATGATCAATCAAAGAACTCTTATATCCTTCTGCTAAATATGAATTCCAATAATCAGAAGCATCCTTATAATAGCTTTCTAACTCATATGAATCTAATTGAGTTTTTAACTCTTTTTCATTTTTGCTAAAAACAATACCCCATTTAAAATTCTTTTTTTCATTTGCTTCAAGAGTTTGTTTATGCCCAATTAAAACCCCTAGCATATTATCAGTTTTTATATCTTCTGATTTTTTCTCATCATAAAATATTGCATTAGTCGTTCTATATAAAAATCCAGTTGGACTTTCTTCAACTAAATATGAGCTTCCAAGATTACTTGTTTTAATCCCTATATAACTATCTCCAATCATTGCTACCACGTTATTGTCAATAACCTTCGCTTCAACATTTGCGCTATTTCTCAAAATAAGATACGTATAAATTTCAATATCAATAGATTCCTTGCTTAGATTTGTATAATCAAAATCAAATGCAATCTTATTGGAATCAAAACTACATACCTTATCAACTTTTTTAATAATTCCATCATCAAATATATCTGTCATTAAAAAACCATCATCAATATTTGAGTATTCTGGTTGCAAATGAATTTGATGACCTCCTCTAGTTTCTTTTCTATTACCATAGTAAATAGTATTTCCTATTTTAACTAAAGTACATGCACTATGAATTAAATCAAGATCAAATGAATCAAAAAATAAATGCTGTATTCCTGTTCCTTTTCCATCAATCATTCCTTCATTCATACCATAAATGCCTGAAAGTTTCTCATTTCCTATAATTCCTATACCAGGATAAAGTTTATCCATTTTTATTCCTCCACGATTCATTTATTGCATAAGCCAAGAAGCCTGCGCATGTTCCAAAGTGTTCACCAGTTGTCGCTTTACCTGTATATTCATCTATACTTTCACAAGCAATATAATTATCCATATTAGTCTTCTTCATCATATTGTACGCCTCTTCTTTTCTACCATTAAGCATACTATTACAAATTGACAAAATCCATGGATGCTCAGCATGAGAACAGCCTAATTCCTCAAATTCAGTCCTTACAAAATAATGTGGGAACTTTTCAGAATATAAATATTCATATGTATTACTAAAAATTTCATCATTTGAATCTATAAAACCATAATACGATAACATCGTCAGGCTTCCTGGCGGTTCATCATAAAAATCATGATTTCCATTTAAATCTCCACTCCATGCAAATACTTTCTTTTGATCTTTAATAATTACTAAATGCTCTAAAATAGCTTCCTTAACATTTTTCTTTCTTTCTTTCGAATCTAAAGCTTTATCTTCTAAACCATAAAACCTAAATATTTTTTCAAAAATTCCAAATACCTTCCAAACTAAAACATTATTATAAGTCAAATATTTATATTGGTGCATATCATCAGTAGGCATCAAAAAAGTTTTATACAACTCAATTTCTTCATGCTTTTCTTTCATCAATCTCTTATAAATAAGTTTTATACCTTTTTCTATATGAACCTCATTTAATATTGACTCATCATCTATTTTCACCATATAGTTATCCAATGCCAAAATAAATGCACATAATTCATCCAACTCAAATCCAGGTTCCAATACAGTTCCATCAATATATCTACTATGTACACCCGCATTGCGAATTTGTTTAGTATAAACATAATCTAAAGCTTCTTTTGCAACTTCAATATCCATCATAAGGAATGCAGGGAAACTCCAAATTAAACTATCTCGATCCCAATATGCAGCACTTACATAATATCTTGGACTTCTTGATGTACATAAAACCATTTCTTCAGCATCTAAAGTTTTCCCTGACGCATAAAAATAATTAAAAAACATATTCAAATTCATAATATGGTTCAAATGTTCATCGCCAATAATTATTTTTCTTTGAGAAAGCCATTGTAATAATTCATCTTCAAGTGTATCAGCTGTTTCTCTTTCAAATTCAATCGCTTGTGTAGCCGCTCCTACCTCTTCTAATCCTAATCCACAAAAAATATCAATTGTTATACTTTCTCCAGGAACTAAATTAAAATTCTTTAAAAGTTCAAAAGTTATATTATTGTCATCACTCTCTTTATACTCAACATAATCAAATCCACCTTTTGTTAAAAAACCAAAAGAAAACATTGTCACTCCTGTTCTAAAATCAAACATCAAGTTTTTATTCCACTCACTGTGATAAACATGCTTCTTGCCTTCTATTCCTTTGGACTCATTAATACTGTGAAGCACTTTTTCAAATTTACCCTCTATTCCAACTTTTCCTGAATAATCACCACTAACACTATTGATACTAAGTCTTAAAATAAAACCTTTTCTTTCCAAAGGAGTTATGTATTTACCAGAAACTTTCAATTCACCAATATTACCTTCAAATTTAGGTATCCAATATTCTTCACGTGACCATTTAATATTTTCAATTATCTTGACTTCACCATCAATACTAATCCTTGGTTTAAGAAACGGCTCTCCACATATTTCAATTAAACCTCGGTCTCTCATACTCAAATAATTAATACTTTCAATCTCACATTTATCATTTATTGTAGGAATTGATATATATTCATTTCCCGTAGGGTAATATTTCCGCTTCATAAATGTGCCTCCACTATATTAGAAAGGCTACCAACGACACAATGTCTCGATAGCCCTATACTAATTCATATTTATAACTATTCTACAATACTTTCAATTGCAGTTTTTGCATCTTTAAGTGCTTCTTCTACAGTTTTTACTCCTAGTTTCGCTTGATCTAGTTCTTTTCCTACAATATCAGTAAGTTCATTCCAGTTACCTATTACTGGAGGCACTACCAATGAATCTAGAGCCTTAAATACAACATCTCTACTTTCAGGCGGATTTTTCTCTAAATAAGTTTTTAATAAAGCTTCATCAGTTAAAGCAGGTAATTCCCAACTTGAGTCAACTCTAATTTTTGCTGCTTCTTGACTAGATGTAAAGAACTTAATCCATTTCCATGCTGCTTCTGCATTCTCAGTATCTTTAGAAATTGCAACTCCATTTGAGAAGAAATGATGAGCTTTTTGAGTGTTTCCTGGCTCTAAAGCTATATCCCATTTAAATTCAGTATCTTTAAATGCATCAAACATCCAAATTCCACTTCTTAACATTGCAATTTTTCCTGCTTTAAATAAATCTCCATCAGATTGACCACTCATTTGAGCATCACTAGGAGTAACATTATACTTCTCTATTTTATCTATCATCCACTGTAAAGTTTCAATATTTTCTTTGCTATCTATTACAACTTCTGATTTATCATCATTGAATATTTTTCCACCATTTTGTTCAATAGTCTTGTAAAATTCCCAAAATTGAATCGGTGCAAAAGTTCCCCATACTCCAGTATCAGCATTTGTTAATTTTTGAGCTGCTTCAAGTTCATCTTCCCATGTCCATGAATCTTGTGGATATCCTACTCCAGCTTCATCAAATAAGTCTTTGTTATAGAACATAACTACATTTGAAAAACTTTCTACTAAACCATATTGAGATCCTTCATATTTAAATGCGTTTAATGCTGTTTCATTAAATACATTTGAATCAAATTCTTTATCTGCTAAAATCATAGCTTCCATATTATATAAAGTTCCTTTTGAAGCATAAGTTACAAAGTTTTCATAATTTAATTCAAAAGTATCTGGTGCAGTTCCTGAAGCTACCAACGTTTGAAGTTTTGTAAAATAATCACCCCAAGCATATGTTTCATACTCTATTTTAATATCAGTATTTTGTTTTTCAAAAGCTGAAATCATTTTTTCCAAATCTTCAATATGATCTGGTGCTGCTGAAAAAGTCATATATTTAATAACTACCGGCTCTTTTACCTCTTCTTTCTCACTGTCATTCACTTTTTCTTCATCATTATCTGAAACCACTTCTTTTGTTTCACTATTTGCATCTGCGTTTCCAGTATTAGTACAACCTGTAAAAACAAATGTAAACATTGCTAAAACCAATAAAATTGCTAAACTTTTTTTCATTTTTTCCCTCCATTACTTTAACCCTGTATGGGTCATCCCCTTTATAATGTATTTTTGAGTAAATACATAGACAAATACAATTGGTACTATACTAATCAAAGTTCCTGCCATAAGCACGTTCCAATCAGTAGTCCATCGTCCTTGTAATGATGCTAATCCTAGCGGCAATGTCATATGACTTGCATCACTAGTAATTATCAACGGCCACAAGTAATTATTCCACGATGCCATAAATCCAAATACCCAAAGAGTTGCCAACACCGGCTTTGCCAAAGGAAGAATAATTCTAAAAAATATAGAAATATACCCCGCTCCATCAATAAATGCCGCTTCCTCTAAACTCTTTGGTATCCCTTTAAAAAATTGCCTCATTAAAAATGTTCCAAAAGCACTAAATATTCCCGGTAAAATCAACGCCTTATAAGTATTAATCCAACCAAAACTCCTCATAATAATAAATAGTGGAGTTAAAGTTACTTGAGATGGAACCATTAGTGTCCCTAAATAAATATAAAACAAAACTTCTCTTCCTTTAAAATCAATTCTTGCAAAAGCATACCCTGCCATCGCACAAACAATAACTTGAAAGAATGTACTTACTATTGCTACAAAAATACTATTCATGAAAAACTTTCCCATAGGCATAGTCTCAGTAACTTCTACAAAGTTTTCAAAAGTAATATTCTTAGGTATCCATTCTGGTGGTAATAACATTGTTGCATCTGAAGTTTTTAATGAAGTTGATAGCATCCATAAAAATGGCAATATCATAACTACGCTTCCCAATACTAAAACTATATAAAAAATAATTTTTTTGATGTCGCTTCTATTCTTCATAATTCACCCACTTCTTTTGCAACTTATTCTGAATAATAGTAACTATAAAGATAATAGCAAATAATACCCAAGAAATTGCCGAAGCATATCCCATTTTATAATACCTAAATGCATTTTTATAAATTTGTTCAACTAGTACACTTGTTGATCCTGCTGGCCCTCCACCAGTCATTATCCAAACTTGATCGAACACTTGGAAAGAGTTAATCAAGGAAATAGTTACCACAAAAAATGTTGTAGGAGCTAATAAAGGCCAGGTTATATTCTTGAATCGCTGCCATTTATTCACACCATCTACTTCAGCTGCTTCATAATAGATATCAGGTATTTCTTGCAAACCAGCTAAATAAATCACCATTATGAAACCAATATCCTTCCAAACACTTGTTAAAACAATACCTGGCATTGCCCAAGATGGGTCATGTAACCACCCTGGTCCAATTATCCCAATTAGGGATAAAAGATAATTAATAATTCCAAATTCAGGATTTAACAACCACTTCCAAATCATTGATACTGCAACCCACGATGATACCACAGGGATAAAATATAAAGCTCTAAATACAACTATTCCCTTAAGTCTTTTATTCATAACTAACGCTAATCCCAATGCAATAATCAAAACTGAAGGCACATACCCTACTATAAACATCAACGTATGTTTTAGAGCATCCTTTATAATTGGATCATTCAATACACGAATATAATTATTAAACCCTACCCATTCCAAATCACCAATCAAATCCCATTTTGTAAAACTAAGTACAAAGGATGATACTATAGGAATTATTACAAAAGTCAACATTCCCAGTAAACTGGGTAATAAGAAAAATGTAAGAGTCGCAAATTTTTTCATACCATTGTTTCCTACCAAAACAACACCTCCTACATTCTATTTAGTTCGTTCTTTAACAGAACTCCTTTCAATAATTCCAATATCCATATAAGAATTTTTTTCATTTGAAAGAGATTTTCCATCTAAAATACTCAATATGATACTTGCTGCCTTCATACCTTTATCAAATATTTTCTGATTAACAGTTGTCAATGGAGGATATATCATTTTTGATATTGATAAATTATCAAATCCTATTACACTTATTTGATCAGGCACACTAATATTCGCAGTGTGCAGACTCACTATTGCTCCTGCTGCTATTAAATCTGCCGTCGCAAAAATTGCTGTTATTTCATCAACCTCTTGCGCAATTTTCCTACCAGCTGTTACTCCACATTCATAACTTACTGAATCTTCAAATACATACTCATCTTTATAAACAATATTCGCCTCTTTAAGAGCCCTTTTATAACCTAAGAATCTCTTCTCAGCAACACCATCTTTTTTAACATGACCAGTTATAATAGCTATATTATGATGTCCTTTATTAATCAAATATTTTGTAGCAATATATCCGCCTTCTTCATCATCAATACCTAAATTATAAAAATAATCATCTTTAATGTAACTATCTATCAGTAGTACTGGAAGCTTTGTTTCTTTTAACTGTTCGTAGAACCCTTCCTGATAAATTCCTAGTATAATTGCAGCATCTAGATTCCAGTTTACTAACACATCTAAATAACTATCATCTTTATCTACACCTGCAAGCATCATGTAATACCCTTTTTCTCGCAATTTACTTTCAATTCCACTTACAATTTCACTATAAAATGGATTCTCAAGTAAAAATTGCTTATAATCTTCAGTTTGAGGAATTACCACTCCAATCATCTTTGATTTTTTTAAGACTAAACTTCTTGCAGAAAAATCAGGTACATACTTCAACTCAGTAATTGCATTCTCAATTTTCAAAATCATTTCTGCCGAAACTTTTTTATTTCTACTGTTAATAACATTTGAAACTGTCGTAGGCGATACGCCCACATACTTAGCAATATCTTTAATAGTAACTTTCATAATGTTACCCCCCATCATAGGTTTAACGTTAAACTCATATTTTTAAAACAATGACTCCGCTCCATACTAAGTAATAATTTAATTAACTTAAAATTAGACGCTAGAAGTCATAACTACTATTTATAAAAT
>LGOV01017124.1_pt1 | contig 11675 bp, 8 predicted proteins | sample 469881 | NCBI WGS metagenome assembly LGOV01 (sample SAMN03857199, study PRJNA290197) | marine sediment metagenome | biome: marine cold seep biome; feature: cold seep; material: marine sediment; isolation source: sample #5579, elevator 3A push core 41 containing 12 cm of sediment... ...
AGTTCAGTGGTTAGCTTGGTCCGGCCCCAAGGGGATCCCGACCCCAAGGGGATCAAGGGGGCAAGACCCCAAGGGGGCAAGGATGAGCCAAAAGCATGGTGCCAGCGCACTCGGTCTTTAGCGCGTACTCGGCTTGGGCAGCTACCAGACGTCCTGGGCCTGGTTGCACACGGCCTGACGGGTAGCCAGATGAGAACACGCATAGCTATTGTTTGACCATGCGAAGCCCCCCGTGATAGAAAAGCGCTATCCTATATTAAATGATATCCCGATAACTCGACTTTGGCCATTTTTCAATCATATCCAAGCCCGAAAAATCAGTAGGTTAGCCATGCAACATTGGAATTACAAGCACTCATACCCGGTTCCTCACGGGGTAGATTTGATCTAATTCCAGCCAGACCTAATGATTTCAGTCGGTTAGTTCAGAGATGTTGAATTGAAAATGGCCAAAGTCGAGGATAAATCATCGTTCCTTTTCAATTATGAGTTCGGTTACGCCATGATTGACCCCGCCCCAAAGGAATGCAAATTAGAAACGCCTGCTGCGGTGGAATTGTCCGCTGAGACGGCCCTGCGCAATTGGCGTCGCAGGGCTGTTGACGCTTTCATGGTCTGCAGCGTTGTGGTCTACCTGCCGGGGGTCATCCTGTTGATGGGCGGGTACGGTCCGCCGATAACCTGGACGATGCATCTTCTGGTTTACACATGTTATTCGATTGTCCTTTCCGCCGCTTTCTTTCGGATTGTAAACCATCGCATCCGTCTTTATGTGATGATCGCAGTGGCCTATTTTACCGCCATTGCCGGTGTGGTCGCTTACCCCGGCCCTTTCATGCGGGCATTGCCGGTCGCTTTGCCCATTATAGGACTGGTACTTGCCGGCGTCCGTTTTGGGCGTTTAACGACAATGGTAAGCGTATTGGTAATTCTTTTTACCCCACTGCTGACCACATTACCCGTTCTGACCAGGAACCTGCGAAGCAGTTCATTCCAGTCAGTGGAATCTGCTGGGCTTATGCTTGTGCAGGGAGCGGCGCTTACTGCCATGCTGTTAGCGCTGACGGTCCTGCTGGAGCGATTTCACGGATTCCTTGAAAACGCATTGATCGACCAGCACCGGGCGGCGACCGATATTGAGCGGAAAGTGTTTGAACTAACCCAGGCGCACAACCATCTTGCCAGTGAGATGGACGAGCGACGGAAGATGGAACGGGAGGTCACCCGAATTGCGGACGAGGAAAAACGCCGCTTGGGCATCGAAATCCACGACGGGGTGTGCCAGCAGATTACCGGTGCACTTTTGCGCTGCGAGGCCCTGGCGCGGCGCGTAGGCCGAAACCACCCGCTGACGGCCAACGATATCGCGGCGCTTTCTTCTCTTCTTGAGGAGGCTATCGATGAAGCGCACGGGGTCGCCAGAGGACTTTGTCCGTTGGAACTGCGTCCTGATGCGATTGAGGCGGCGATGCGAACACTCACCAGACGGATGCAACGAACGACGGGGGTGCAATGCCATTTTATCGCGACCGGCGACGTGAGGATCCCCAATCCGACGACAGCGCATCATCTTTATCGTATTGCTCAAGAAGCCGTGAGCAATGCTGTGCGCCATGCGCGTGCACACAGAATTAAAGTGGAGCTGCATGGAATCGTAAATGGGATACGCCTGCAGGTAGAGGATGACGGCGACGGTCTGCCCAGGGATTTGCCGTCAGCCGGCATGGGCCTGCGCACGATGGCATGCCGGGCGCATTTGCTGGACGGTGAGTTCACGGTGACACCTGCGCCGAAAGGGGGGACCCGCGTCTGCTGTCTCGTACCGCACGGCAGTCTTGCCAACCCCGATGACAGACCCGACAAAACCGAAGATAACATCCATGGACAATGACCGATCGCCAATCTCCATGCCGATCCGCATCGTGATCGCGGACGATCACCCGGCCGTATGCCAGGGTTTGACGCTGCTGCTGAAGCCCGAGGGCATCACCGTTTGTGCAGAGGCCAACGGGCGGGCCGAGGCGCTTGCCCGCGTAAAGGAGTATCGACCGGATCTTGTGCTGGTCGATCTCTCACTCGGTGATGACAACGGCATCGCTCTTGTGGGGGATCTGCTCCGCCTCGCCGTGCCGTCTCTGGTCTACTCCATGCACGAGGATGCCCAGCATGTGGAAGCCGCCCTTGCCGCCGGCACGATGGGATATGTCACCAAGCGGGAGGTCCATCGAATGCTCGTGCAAGCCATCCACGAAACAGCCGCCGGCCGCCGATTCGTCAGTCCCCGGGCGGCCCTGGCCTTAGCCGATCGGATTGCGGTCGAACGAAGGGGCCCCTTCAATCCCGAGTTGAGCCGGCAGGAACGAAACGTCTACCGTCTTCTGGGCAGGGGTGAAGGAACATTACAGATTGCCGGCCGGCTAAACATCAGTGCCCGCACGGTCGAGTCCTATTATGCGCGCATCCTTGTCAAACTGGACCTGGATACCATGCGAGAACTCCGCCGCCACGCCATCCATCACTATCAAAAACAAAGCTTTTAGTACACGCCCCCGGATCCGTGTAGGGGAAATCCCCCGCACGCGTGTAAGGGATTTCCTCTGCATACAATCACCTTTTTTGATGGTAGCAATCATTATCTGACCTTTATATCACCATACATGTTTTGCGGCGATTCTGGGGCCCCGTCTACGGGCTACGGAGACTTATAAGATGAGTCAGTCATCCCATCCGGCGGTTTTGTTGGTGGATGACCACCGTGCCGTGCGAGAGGCCATGGCGCAGCTGCTGGAAGAAAACGGCATGACCGTATGCGCCCAGGCCAGCGGCCGGGAGGAGGCACTGTCCTGGCTCGGCACGCAGCGGCCCGATCTGGCGCTGGTGGACCTTCTGCCGGACGAGGAGGGGTTGAGGCTGGTGGCCGACCTGCACAGACAGGGCATTCCCGTGGTGGTCTGCTCTTCCCATCAGAACCCGGAATACGCGCGGCGGGCCCTGGATGCAGGCGCCCGCGCCTACGTGGACAAGGGAGACGCGGCGCGGACGCTGATGCGCATTTTGAGGGATGTCCTGGACGGATGGGTGCTGATCAGCCCGCGCGCTGCCGAATAGTCTGCATGACCAAACCAATGCAGGCCCCTGCTGATGGCGGTCGTGTTCAGTACCGAACACGGTACCGGGCACGAGAGTGCCGGCCGTCATCGAATTGGGTGAATCTCAACAGATGCGTATGAACGATCCGCTTCCAACATCAAATCAAAAACCAAGGAGAAGAAAACATGAAAAGTTCGAGAATTTTTGTCACATGGTTTTCAACAGGCCCAGGAGATTAAAATCTTCGGGATTGACAACGAGTGCATCAGCCGTAAAAGCGGGGAAATTGATTTGCCGCCCAGGCCGCCCAGGCCGCTTTTTGCTCGCTTACTTGCTGGCTGCGACTGTACTGGTCCTGCTTAGCGCATCCGGCGCATGGGCTTATGAAAACTACAACAGTTTTAATTCGAGCTATCCAGATTACTTCGATCATACTGGCGTTGGATCGCAACACAATGACATGGTGGAAATGGATGCAGTTAATTTCAAGGGCTATGAATTTATTTTTTTTACGCTTCACAGCACCGTTGGTGATAGTGGTTCATATTTATATTGGTATATCCACGGAACCGATTATCGTGGAAAAGTGGACATCCATAACAGCGATGATCTGAACTTTCGTATCAAAACCTGCGTTTTCAAAGACATACTTTATATTTTTTATACAACTTTTTATTCAGGGGACACCGACCACCCGAACACCAACATTTATTACCGGACGTGTAACATAGAGTGTGATACCACAGGCCTCTTCACGTTTCTCGCTTTCAGCGATGAGAAATCTTATGCAGCAGGGGTGAGTCCAGCCACAATTCTTTTTGCGGCCGAAATGAACGAAAAATTATATGTCATGTTTTCGTCCAATAGGGATTGGTATGTTACCTCTTCTTCAAACGGTGCGACATTTGCTCCGAAAGCTAATATTTATACCGCCCAAGAAGGCCTTTATGGCCCCGGTGGAACGGTTTTTCCAGTACTCGACGCCGAGGGGGAGATGGTAGATAGAATGATGGTGGCTTATTGTACAAAGAATGATACAGGTTATATAAAAACTTGGTTCTTTGACGGGGAACGTGCATACGGTGGACATAACATTTCAACCTCCGGCATTTATGCTCGGGCGGTCCGCCTATTCGCGGGAAGCGCAGACGGCTACAACAACAGCTCTTTTTCGATACAGATATTTATTTCTGCCCCTGAAGATGGCACTAGTGAAAAGTGGGCCAGTATCTATCACAATGAGTACATCCCCTCCGGTATAAATGGCGATGCCGGATCCTGGTCCTCCTCGTGGACCTATCTTCAGAACGATAACGACGACAACCCCCATTGCTACAATCCTTATGGTTCCGACGACAGTTGGAGTGTCATTCCCGTTTATACTGAAGAAGACAACATTCTTCGAACCTCCCTTCGTATCTGGTACGGAAAGGGGACCGATTATTCTCATCGTCCGGAATGGAATATTTACTATATGGATGAAGTCAAGTTTCGTGCGTCCACTTACAAATCCGACCTTCTCGAACATGTGGGTAATACCCAAATAACGGAGCCCTATGAACTGGACGACCTGAGCCTTGCCTTCGTTGTCGGAATACTCGAGGGAACGCCGCCATTCCCAGTTAACAACGGAGATTTGGGTAACGTTAATACCAACACATCCGCCTTAATGCTGGGTACCTCGACGAATACACACGTATCAACAGCATGGACTGTCAGCACAAGTGTAGGGAAATCGATCGGCGTGACGTTACCAAAGAATGTGGGCAGTTGGGAGTTTAAGCTTACCTCAGGGCTAAAATACACCTATAGCGACACAACCTCTTCTTCTGCTATTGTTTGGCGATGACCGGCGGGCACTTTGAAAAAGGCGATTTTTCGATGATGCATGGACCGCGTTCGAACCCGTCTCGGATCTTCAGGCTGCTGTCAATCGTGTGGATCATTGCCGTGGCCGTTATCCTTCTCGCATGCAAACATGAAAAGGCGGCGCCGGCGGCATCATCGCGGCCGCCGGCCGTCTCGGTGATGGAGATCGTCCCACAGGATGTACCCGTGGCCTTCGAATACGTCGCCCAGACGCACAGTTCGCACCTGGTCAACATTCAGGCGCGGGTGAGCGGCTTCCTCGACCGGCGGCTGTACACCGAGGGAGCGGTGGTCAAGGCGGAGCAGGTCCTTTTTCAGATGGATGCAAAACCGTTCCAGGTCCAGCTTGCCCGGGCCGAGGCCGCCCTTGCCAAACAGGTGGCCGCACTCGAAACATCCCGCTTGAACCTGGCCCGAACGAAACCTCTCGTGGAGCTAAACGCGCTCTCACAGAAGGATCTGGACGACGCGACCGGTCAGTACCAGTCGGCTGCGGCCGCGGCTGAACAGGCCAGGGCACAGGTCGAAGCGGCAAGATTGAATCTCTCCTACACGACGATCACCTCCCCGGTGACCGGTGTCAGCAGTTCGGCCCGCCAGACCGACGGCACCTATATCAGTCCCCAGAACAGCCTCCTTACCACCGTGGCCGTGCTCTCACCGATGTGGGTGAACTTCAGCATATCCGAGAACGAAATGCAGAAATACCGGGATCAGACCGCACAGGGTCTTCTGATTCCTCCCGAGAACAAGGAGTATGCGGTGGAAATCATCCTCGTCGACGGCTCGACCTATCCGCATACCGGACGGATAACCTTCGCCGAACCCTCCTATGACGCCCAGACCGGGACCTTCCTCGTCCGCGCCAGTGTCCATAATCCTGACGGCATACTGCGTCCGAACCAGTATGTCCGGGCGCGCCTGAAAGGCGCTGTCCGGCCCAGGGCGATCCTTTTGCCCCAACGGGCCGTACAGCAGGGATCCAAGGGACACTTCGTGTGGGTCGTCGGCACGAACAGCAGCGTCGAACAACGACCCGTGGTCGTGGGGGGTTGGCACGGGGACGACTGGTTCATATTCGAAGGGTTGAAAAGCGGCGAACAGGTCGTGATCGACGGCGCGCTCACGCTCCAACCCGGCATGGCCGTGACCGCAAGACCATATGCTGTCGGGCAGGCATCCGTCGATGCCGCTGGCATCTCATCGGGAGCGCGGGTTCAACGGGCGGCCAAGAATTAGAGGAGATTCGATCCATGTTCTCCAAGTTCTTTATCGAACGGCCGATCTTCGCCTCGGTCGTCGCGGTGATCATCTGCCTGGCGGGCCTCGTTGCCATGACCGCCCTTTCCGTCGAGCAGTACCCGACGATCACACCCGTGCAGGTCACGGTATCGGCTACCTACCCGGGGGCGGATTCCCAGACCCTTGCCGATTCTGTTGCCGCACCGATCGAGGCCCAGATCAACGGCGTGGACAACATGCTTTACATGTCTTCGGCCAGTTCCTCGAACGGGCAATTGACGCTCACCGTATATTTCACCCTCGACACGGATCCGGACATTGCCCAGGTGCAGGTGCAAAACCGGGTTAACCTGGCCCTGCCCCAGTTACCCGAGGCCGTTTCGCAGCTCGGGGTGTCGGTACAGAAAAAGGCCTCCTCGATCATGATGCTGATAGGCATCTTCGCTGAGGGCGAGCGCTACAGCAGCGACTACATCGCCAATTACGCCAACGTTTACGTACTGGATGCGATCAAACGGGTGCCGGGCGCCGGCCAGGCGCAGATAATGGGTGCCCCCGACCGGGCTATGCGCATCTGGATGAACCCGGACCGCATGGCGTCCCTCGGCATCACGACCAGCGACATCCAGCAGGCCGTTGCCAGTCAGAATGCCCTGTATGGAGCCGGGCAGATCGGGCAGCAGCCCACTGCCGGGCCGGTGCAGCTGACATTTCCGGTGGTCACCCAGCGGCCCTTCACCAACCCGTCACAGTACGAGGACATCATCTTGCGCGCCAGCCAGGATGTTAGCGGGATCGTGCGCTTAAAGGACGTGGCGCGCGCCGAAGTCGGCCTGAGGCAATACATCATCGACAGCAGGTTGAACGGAACGCCTGCCACGTTTATCGCCGTCTACCAGCAACCCGGGGCTAACGGTCTGGAGGTATCCAAAGCGGTCCGCAGGACGCTGGAACAGATGAAGCCCCGTTTTCCCAGCGGCCTCGATTACGTGGTCTCCCTCGACACCAACGACTTTGTACGCCTCTCCATCGAGGAGGTCATTCACACGCTGTTCGAGGCGATTGTGCTTGTTGTACTGGTCGTTTACCTTTTTCTGCAGAGCTTTCGCTCCACCGTCATCTGCGCCGTTGCCATCGTCGTCGCCCTGGTCAGCACCTTTGCCGGCATGCTGGCCCTGGGGTTTTCCATCAACCTGCTGACCCTCTTTGGTCTGGTGCTCGCCATCGGCATGGTGGTGGACGATGCGATCGTTGTGGTTGAAAACGTCGAGCGCAACATGGTGCGTTTCCACCTTTCACCAAAGGAAGCGACCATCCGGGCCATGGAGGAGATATCCAGTTCGCTGGTCGCCGTGGTACTGGTGATGGCCTCCGTTTTCATCCCGGCGGCCTTTTTGCCCGGCACCACCGGTCAGCTTTACAAGCAGTTTGCCATCACCATCGTCATTTCCGTAGCGGTCTCCGGATTCGTGGCCCTTACCCTCACACCGGCCATGTGCGGGTTGCTGCTGAAGCACAGCCAACCTCGCACGCACGGTTTTTTCGCCTGGTTCAACCGAAAGGTCGACGCCCTGACTCGGGGCTTCGGCCACGCCGTGTCCTTCGTCATCCGGCGGATGATCATCGCCTTCTTCGTCCTGGCGGTGCTGGTATACGCGATTATCCATCTGTTCGATGTGCTCCCGACGAGTTTCGTTCCCAACGAGGACCAGGGCTATGTCATGGCTGCGATCATCATGCCCAATGGCGCGAGCCTCAACCGCACCGAGGCCGTGGCAGGCCGTGTCGAAACGATCTTCAAAAAAATCCCCGGCGTCGACACGCGCACCCAACTCACCGGTTACAGTCTGCTCGACAGCGGGTTCAAAACCAATGCGGGAACATTTTTCGTGACGTTGAAACCATTTGCTGAGCGGTATGCGTCGATTAAACAGGCGCGGGCCGAAAACGCCCGGGCCGTGTTGACCAACCTGTACAGGGAAGCGTCCGGCATCCAGGAGGGACTGGTGATCCCCGTGGCGCCGCCCGCGATTCCAGGCATCGGAACGACCGGTGGGTTTGAATTCTGGATCCAGGACACGGGGGGAGGTACGCCGGCGAGGCTGGAGGAGGTGACCCGGCAATTTCTCGGCAAGGCCCGCCAGCGTCCCGAACTCACCGGCTTGAACAGTACCTTCCACGCCACCACCCAGCAGCTGAGTGCCGACGTGGACCGCGAAAAGGCCAGTCTTCTCGGCGTGCCGGTGAAGGATGTCTACAGCGCCATTCAGGCCCAGTTTGGATCGCTCACGGTCAGCCAGTATAACGAGTTCAGCAGAGTCTGGTGGGTTATTCTGCAATCCGAGCCCGAACACCGTCAGAACCCCGGGGATTTGAAGCGCCTGTATGCGAGATCGAATCAGGGGGAAATGGTTCCGCTGTCGGCCCTGGTCACGACCCGCTGGGTGACCGGCCCGGACCTCATGTCCCATTTCAACGGCTTTCCGGCCGCAAAGGTGACCGGCAGCGCGGCTCCCGGCTACAGCTCGGGCCAGGCCATTGCAGCCATGGAGTTGGTTGGGCGTGCATCGCTGCCCCGGGGATACACCTTCGCCTGGTCCGGCCTCGCCTTTGAGGAAAAACAATCCGGGGGCACCTCCATGCTGGCCTTCGTGTTCGGCCTCGTGATCGTCTTCCTCGTTCTGGCGGCCCAGTACGAATCCTGGACACTGCCGGGCTCCGTGATGATGGCCGTGCCCTTCGGCGTTCTGGGTGCCCTGACGGCGAACTGGCTGCGGGGCCTTGAAAACGACGTCTATTTCCAGATCGGCCTGCTGGTGCTCATCGGCCTGGGGGCTAAGAATGCTATCCTGCGGGTCTCCTTCGCGGTCGAATTGCGCCGGCAGGGCAAATCGATCATGGAGGCCACGATCGAGGCCGGGGAGCAGCGGCTGAGACCCATCATCATGACCTCGCTGGCCTTCGCCTTCGGCGTCCTGCCCCTTGCCATCGCCATGGGCGCAGGTGCCAACGCGCGCCATTCCATCGGCACGGGCATCATCGGCGGCATGATCGGGGAGACCACGCTGGCCATGCTCTATGTGCCGTTGTTGTTTTACCTCTTTGACCGGTTCGGCGAACGCGCCAGGGATAGGAAAGCGGCACAATCTGGTGACGACACGATGGCCGGGGAAAACGCGGTGGAGGCTGTGCCGCAGGAACAGACGGAGGGCCACTGACATGCGCAGCCTCATGGCACTGGCATTTACACTCCTGCTCACCGGCTGCACGGTCGGCCCGGATTACGTACAACCGGTGACCGATGTACCGGACGCGTTCAACTACGGGGACAGGAACGCGCAACAGACCGCGAACATCGCCTGGTGGAAGCAGTTTGAGGATCCGGTCCTCGATGCACTGATCAACGAGGCACTGGCCAACAACCGCAACATCAAGATCGCGGCCGCAACGATTGAACAGGCTGCGGCAGTGCTCACCCAGTCCCGGTCAGCGCTTTATCCGCAGATCGGATACGGCGGCAGCGGCACAAGGAAGCGCACCGGCGAGGCCGATCCGTTACGATTTTCTTCGATCATACCGAACCCCCGGTCCTCCTACCAGGCCCTGGCGAGCGCGAGCTGGGAGATCGACCTGTGGGGCCGCATCCGGAGGCTTTCGGAGTCTGCCCAGGCGGAGCTACTGGCAACCGAAGCGGCTTGGCACAGCGTCATCCTTTCCCTTGTTGCCTCAGTGGCGAACAGCTATATCCAGATGCTCGGCCTCGACGAACAGCTCCTTGTGGCGAAGCGGACGCTGGCAACCTATGCCGAATCGCTCAGACTCTTCGAGCTGCGTTTCAAACACGGCCAGGTATCGCAGATGACGGTGGTGCAGGCCCGCTCACAATACGAAACCGCCGCAGCGGCCATTCCTTCGCTGGAATCGCAGATTGCGCAGACCGAGAACGCATTGTCAATCCTGCTCGGACGCAATCCGGGATCAATCCAGCGGGGCATGACAATTCATCAGCTCCAGCTTCTAATTGTACCCGCCGGTCTGCCCTCGGATGTCCTGGCCAACCGTCCCGATATCCGCCAGGCCGAACAGAACCTCATCGCCGCCAACGCCCGGATCGGTGCGGCCAGGGCTCTTTATTTCCCGACAATCTCCCTCACCGGCGCATATGGCTATGCAAGCTCCGAGCTTACCAGCCTGTTTAACGGTTCGGCCCGCGCCTGGAGTTATGCCGGATTGTTTGCCGGACCGATCTTCACGGGAGGAGCCATTGAAAGTGGGGTCAAACAAGCGGAGGCGTCACGGAAGGCAGCGCTTTTTGGCTACGAATTGACTATCCAGAGTGCTTTCACCGATGCGGAGAATGCATTGGTCGCTCAAAGCAAGCTTGTTGAGCAGGTCGAGGCCCAAGAACGCCTGGTCGGGGCAAACAGCGAATATGTGCACTTGGCGCGCCTCCAGTACGATGGCGGATATGCGCCTTATTCGACGGTGTTACAGGCCGAACAGCAGCTGTTCCCCTCAGAACTCAAATATGCCCAGTACCGTTCGGCGCTCTTCACCTCGCTCGTGAACATCTACAAGGCGATGGGCGGAGGTTGGCAGGTAGCCGTCTCCATGGGGAATCCCTGACCTTGTTGATTCATCCGGTACCATCGTTCAGCACTTGAAAATACAGTCCCCTGAGGGAAAAAGGTCTGAATCGTCGAAGGGAGGAAATCACATGAAAAAAATGTTTGTATTGATCGCGGGAATGATGCTGGTGGCGGGTTGTGCCACCACTGCACCGCCAGACACAGGCTTTTTGGGAGAGTACTATAAGAATTTAGCGCCGTCTCCGGAAGGCGGTGTGGCCAAGTTGCGCTGGCTGAAACCGGGAGTGAATTTCACCAAGTACAAAAAAGTCATGGTGGACTATGTGGTTTTTGCCTTGGCTGAAGATTCCGAATACAAGGCCATCTCAGGGCACGAAATGAAGGAACTGGGAGACGCCGCTTCCCTGGCCCTGGTGAACGCGATTAATCAAAAACACCCGGTCGTCGCCGAGCCCGGCCCTGGTGTTTGCCGACTTCGGATGGCAATCGTGGGTCTCAAACAGAGCAACCCGGTCCTCAGCGGGATTACAACGGTCATTCCAGTGGGGTTGGGCATCAGCGTTATAAAGAAAGGCGCGGGGGGTGCGTGGAGCGGTGCCGGTGCAACCCAGGTCGAAGCCATGATCCTCGATTCGTTGACCAACGAAGTGATCGGTGTTGGTTACCTTGAGTATACGGCGGGATTCACGGAAAGGTTCACGAAGTGGGGCTCCGTCGAAGAAGCTTTTGAATACTGGGGGGAGACCGGGCTTAAAGCGTTAGATGTACTCCAGGTAGGGAAATAAGAATACTCGCGACCGCTTCTGTCGATTGAAATGAAAAACAGACAGCTTCCAGCCAACCTGAAAGGGGTGAAGCCAGCATTTATACCTCGGAAGGTCATAA
>LGOV01003325.1_pt1 | contig 11671 bp, 9 predicted proteins | sample 469881 | NCBI WGS metagenome assembly LGOV01 (sample SAMN03857199, study PRJNA290197) | marine sediment metagenome | biome: marine cold seep biome; feature: cold seep; material: marine sediment; isolation source: sample #5579, elevator 3A push core 41 containing 12 cm of sediment... ...
ACTATACGCTTTGGCCTCTTCTGCTTCGGTAGCATCGCTAAAGCGTACCACCAACACACATGAAGCCAGGATCAGTACAGTGAGGCCTAAATAGAACAGACCTTGCTGATAAGTCAGGCTTTCACTGCGGAACAGAAAGGCAGCGCCTACCGCGCCCACGTTACCGCCAGCGCCGACTATGCCCGCCACGGCACCCAGCGCCTTTTTGTTGATAAACGGAACCACGCCAAAAGTAGCGCCTTCTGCCATCTGCACAAACAGGCTGAACACCAGCATGATACCTATCGCGAGGCTTAATACGTGCATCTGCGAAAACGCTACCAACGCAATACCTTCGCAAACCAAGGCAATAAACAGCCAGCGAACGCGTCCTTTCAAGCCCCCTTGCTTAGCGAAAAGATCCGAGAAGATGCCGCCTAAAGTACGCGCAAAAATATTCATTAAACCAAACAGACCGGCGATCAGACCCGCGGTGGCCAGGGTAAGGTCAAACTTATCAAAGAAGTAAATGGCAGCAATATTGTTGATCGTCAGTTCCACGCCAAAGCAGAGGCCGTAGACAACGAACAGCGCCCAAACACGAATATCCTTGGCGGCGGCTAGAAAGCTTTGCGCGGCACCATTTTCGCCAGAAGCTTCAGGCAATTCGCCGCGTGCGCGCAGGTCGCTGAAGTTGCCGTTGGGGGCATCCTGGGTGAAGAACCAGTAGCCAATGCCGGTAAAGAACATCACTACACCAGGCACCATCATCGCTAAACGCCAGCCAAAGGCTTCGTTAACGCCCAGCATCAGCATGCCCGAGAAGATTAGTGGCATCAGTATCTGCGTGGTACCGCCACCCAAGTTGCCCCAACCTGCACTAGTAGCATTGGCGGTGCCGACCACATTGGGGGCGAACATCATCGAGGTGTGGTACTGGGTAATCACGAAGGAGGCGCCAATAGCCCCAATGGCTAAGCGCGCCAGTAGGAAGGTTTCAAAACTATCGGCCAAGCCAATGCCCATCACCGGAATAGCGCCTAATATCAGTAGCCCAGTATAGGTTTTACGCGGGCCGATGCGGTCACACAGTACGCCAATTGCAAGGCGCACAATTACCGTGATCGCTACCGAAGCGATAATCGTATTGCCGATTTGTGTTTGAGTCAGTGAAAGGTCTTCTCTAACAATCGCCATAAGAGGGGCGATGCCGAACCAGCCGAAGAAGCAGATATGAAACGCGAACCATGAGAAGTGGAAAGCGCGCATCTGCGGGGTCGAGAAGTTAAACAGCCGAATGCGGTTGGCTTTGTTGCGTATGTCCATGGGATGGCCTCACGGGGCATAAAACGAGTTAGTCGCTACGCAACGCAAACAAGTTATCGCGCTACGCAAACAATTGACGAGAACATGCCTTCACCGTTGAAGGTCAGGTTCGACGCACTCGTACCCGACTGGGCCTGGTCCACGCCTACCACCACTGGTAGAAGTTATGCAGGTAGTTTGCCAGTTGAATATTTATTAATAAAAATCAAAATCTTAATTTATTTTTATAGAACGTGAGAATGATTAAGTACTAAGGCCATGCTGCATGATTGGGCATGCAGCACTCTTTTTGCGGCATCTTGGTGCTAGAAGGGGGTAATGGGCGGGCTGAACGTGCAGCCTTATTCATGTAAATAGACGGCATCAATATCCAGTGTGGAGTGGCTACCAATCGCATTAAAGTGTTCGCTTAACCAGCGTTCAGCGGCAGCTTGTCCCTGCTCGAAAAGATGGCATAGAAAAGGCCACTCAGAATTGGATTTGCTGGAGACAGAGAGGCCCTCAAGTGCCTGCTCGCCACTAATGCGGTGGAACAACGCTTGCTGGTAGCAGTTTTCAATGCCTTGCTCATCGAGGGCATGCTTAAGCAGCGCAATCATACGAATCTCTTTAATCAGTGCTGAGTTAAAGGTGATCTCGTTGAGGCGGTTCATAATGGCCGATGCCGAGGTGGGGACTTCGTTGCGGCTGATTGGGTTGATTTGTATTAGCAGAATATCCCGTGCGCTGCACTCCTCCATGAGAGGAAACAGGGCGGGGTTACCCATGTAGCCGCCATCCCAATACGCTTCGCCGTCGATCTCCACTGCTTGAAACATAAAGGGCAAGCAAGCGGAGGCCATCACCGCGTCAACGCTCATCTCTTCACGGCGGAACACTCGCTGTTTTCCCGTGCGTACGTTAGTGGCCGCGACAAACAGCTTAAGCTGTTGGCATTGCCTAACCCGATCGAAATCAATATGTTCGGCCACGATATCGCGCAGCGGATTTATATTGAGCGGGTTGAGTTGATAGGGGGAGGCCACACGGCTTAATAGATCCATCGCAATAAAGCCGGGCGAGTGATCCAGACTCCAGTTGCCGGTCAATATATCCAAGGGAGAGCGGCGGATGGGGCTGGCCATACCCGCGCGACTCACCGCTTGCCAAAAGTCGAGCAGTGCTTGCCGAGCGGTCTCTTTATCACCTCTTGTTAGCGCATCGGCCATTACCACGCCATTCATTGCCCCGGCGCTGGTGCCGCTGATGCCCTCAATCTCAATGCGGTCATCTGCCAGTAGGCGATCAATGACACCCCAGGTATAAGCCCCATGGGCGCCACCACCTTGTAACGCGAGGTCTAGCTTTTTGACCTGTGCCATATGCTTTTTCCCATTGCTACTGGTGAGGAAAGTGGTTTCATTGCAACCAGCATGGCATAGGTGGCTAGATAAGACGAAAGGCTATTTAGCGTACAACTTACAACGGCTTTTTAAGGGGCGCCCGCAAGCGGTGAGTGATGATTGGTTGAATAGGGCGCCTCATACATGGCGTGCTCCATGAGGTTGTCCAATTGCAGGGCGAGCTGCTGGCTGGCTTCTTCCATTACTCCCAAGGCGGCCAGTTGACCATTGCGGTCACCCAGGCGGGCAAACTTCAGTGCTTCCGCGCCACTGTCATGCATACGGCGATGGGGTGCCGCCAGCGCTCGATAGGCCTCAGTGCGGGCGTAACGTTGGTAACCTTCACCGTGTTGATGCCAGCGCCCTAAACGGCATTGGTGATGGTCTTCTAGGGGAGTGTCTATGTTGGCAGAGAGGAGCTGCTTATAAAGCCGACACTTCCACACCGCATGATCAAGCTTCGCGGAGTGTAAAAACGCAGCGGTGGCACTGTGATGAATCACCTTGTGCATATGCTGAGCTTGGTCAGCAAGCTGATGCACTGCCTGCTTGGCTGTTTGCGCGGAATGGGTAATTTCCTCGTCGGCCAGACTTTTTTTCACCACGGCCTGCGAGTGCTCTCTTACCTGGCTGTTAATTTGCTCCATCAGTAGGCTGAGCTGATGGCTCAAGCTGTGCATAGTCAACGCTAAACGGTGGACATCGTCTGCAATGGCTGCCAATCCTGGAGATTGCTGGCTAGCGGCGTCGGTGCTGCCAAGCAGGCCTTGGCTATGGGCCGTTTCGAGGGCCGTGCTTACCGCTAATGCTTGGGCGTGGCCCGCACTGCGAGCGAGAGCCACTTGTAGCTGGCTTAGGGCGTGTAGGGTTTTGGCTAACACTAATGGGGGTAACGCTTCGGCACGTTCAGTGTCGTGGCAACGTTGCTCAAGGCTATTAACCGCCTGTTCAGCGGTGCCAATTAAATTAACCGTTTCCGTTAGGGTGGCCCGCTCGCCGGCAAGCTGATCCGCGTATTCCTGTATGCCACTGTTGAGAGAAGCCAGCATATCCGCGCCTCTCGCCTGCAGCATGCCGATGGACTGTGCTGGTTTCATCAGGCTTAACAATCGGCAGCTGGGGGAGGGAGCAGCAGCGTCAAGCTGAGTGCGTAACTCGTCAACTTCCTGTTCCAGGCGGCGAATTTTTTGGTACGGGTGCATAAAGGCGAACATGGCAGAGACACCTACGGCAGATAGCAATGCTTTGTGTTAATTTGTCACAAAGTATTGCAGAGGGTTCCCCTGTGCGCCTGATTTAGCGGCCGAAAATGATAAAATTCAGCTACTGATTGTCTGCGAGACTGAGGTTGTTAACGTTCCTCTTATTAAGAGTTTGAATAACATTAGCGCCGGGCTAGCTGTGCGGCGGCGGCCGTGCAGCCTAGAAACGCGGAGGTTGCCAGCCACTCGGCGTCGGGATAATAAGCGAACACATACTGATCCTCTTTTAGACTGTCGATCAGTGGGTAAGTGACGTCTTCGCGTACCGCCGGGCAGCCATGGCTGCGCCCAAGCCGCCCCGTTTGGGTGATAAAAGCGTCGCTTACATAGTCCGCGCCGTGGATCACAATAGCGCGCTCAAACGCCAAGTCATTGACGTTGGGTTCCAGACCCTCCAGTCGCAGTGAATAGCCGTTACGCCCATAGTAGCTGTTCATAGTGCGAAATAGGCCAATGCTGGATTGATGGCTATCAGGGGTATTGGAAAACGTCTCTGCTTGGGCGTCGCCAGACCCCTGGCCGTGGGAGACCAGTTCTTCGAAGAGTAGCTTATGCTGGCGCAAATCAAATACCCACAGGCGCGGCTCTGTTGATGGCAGCGAGTAATCGATCACTGCCAAGCGCTCGGCATTAGGCTCGGCGCAGTTAAGCGCTTGAGCGGCTAAACGCAGCGCATCGGGCGAGGCCTGGGGGGCGAGCTGCAGCAACTGATGGTGTAAAGGCAGCACGCCGCGAGGTGGCGTTGAATCAACTTGGGCGAAGAAACTGGCAGCGTGGAGCGGTAATGTAAATAATGTAAAAGGTAGAGAAAATAGTAACGTGGCAACATTTAAACGAAGAGCCATAAAAGTCGATCCTACGAGCAATATCAGTCATTATAAAGATTAGCCGACTAATATAAAAAACAGGGTCGGCGATGTGGAAGACTATAGTAACGCAAGGAGAGGGCGATGAACGAGATACAGCCACTAAGACAATGGGCGATAGGGGTCGCTCTGTGTCTCACGCTTACCCACAGCCCTTTAGGCATTAGCTATGCGAATGCGGATTCAGCGCCGTTACAACAGGCGCTAGCCCAGCAATTAAGCGCGGTGGAGGCGCAGCGGCTACCGGTTGCTGAGTTTTATCAACTGCGCGATGGGCAGCCCGCCTGGCAGGCAGCCGTGGCGGTTGAGTCACTGGTTGCTGCGCTGAATAGCTTGGAAACCGATGGTCTAACACCCGAGGATTACCACGCTGACACACTGCTTGATGAGTTCCAGCGCAGTCAGGCAAGCAGTCAAGCCGCTCAGGCGTCGTTTGATATTAAAGCGACTCGAGCGTTGCTGCTGGCGCTGGATCATTTAGAGCGCGGTAAGGTGAACCCACGTGATGTCGAACCCCAGTGGGATGCGCCGCGCCCAGAACGTCGCTACTCACTGCTGCGTGTGATGCATGCTGTCGATGACCGCTCGCTTGATAACGCAATCGCGCTGGCTCGGCCCTCATCTGCTGAATATCAGCAGCTGCGCGATGCCTTGAAGCAGCATTATCAGTTGGCTAACTTGGGCAGCGTGCCCTACTTGGCCGCGCGGGAAGAGTCATTGCGGCCAGGCGATGAAGCCGACGATGTGAGCGTGCTGCGCCAACGCCTGGCATTATGGGGAGAGGCTGAGTTACAGGTGGCGGATAGCAGTGCCTATCCATTAATCGGCGTACAAGCCGGGTCTAACCGGCGCACCTTTGATGCATCGCTAGAAGCCGCTGTGAGGCGTTTCCAGCGCCGCCATTTGCTGCAGGAAGATGGCGTAGTGGGTGAACAAACTCGCTTGGCGTTGAACACCTCAGTGGCGTCGCGAATCGACCAACTGCGGGTCAATTTAGAGCGCGCGCGGTGGATCCGTCCGATGCAGTCTGCTGAGCCACGGGTATGGGTTGATATTGCAGGCTACCGGATGCACTACGTGCGCCCTAACGGCCAGCACTGGGATACCCGTGTGGTGGTAGGAACCCCGCGGCGCGAGACGCCGATTATCCACTCCACGATCAGCCATTTAACCATTAACCCTTCCTGGACAATTCCGCCGACGATCATGCGCGAGGATGTGTTGCCCCAGGTGCGTGCCGATATCGACTACTTGGCGCGTCAAAATATCAAGGTGATTAGCCCCATGGGGGAGCCGCTTGCTGCAGAGGAGATCGATTGGCAGCGCCCCGGCGGTGTTATGTTGCGTCAGGTAGCGGGTACGGGTAACCCGCTAGGTCGCGTCGTGGTACGGTTTCCCAACGATGACATGATCTATTTGCACGATACCCCCGCGCGGGGGTTGTTCCGGCGTGATCAGCGTGCACTCAGTTCAGGCTGTATTCGGGTTGAAGGTGTGGCTGAACTGGCGCAAATGCTGCTGCAAGACACTGGCAGTCGTTATCAAATGAGTACGCTGTTAAATGGAGGGAGTGATCGCAATGTGAACTTATCTCAACGTATTCCCATTGCGCTGCATTATTTAACCGCGTGGCCAAATGCCGAAGGCGAGGTGGAGTTTAGGCCTGATATCTACCGCCGTGATGCAACGCTACTGGCCGCACTGCAACGGTCAGTCTAGACAGTTGAAATAGTATAAGACAACGCAAAACACCGCCCAGTGGCGGTGTTTTGCGTTGGCGTACCCGGCAGCTATATAGCGGGGCGCTAGTCGTCGCTTTCCTGCTGATAATTAGCCACGCTAACCGGGCCTGTTTCGCCGCTTTCCAGTGTCGCCAATATTGGTGCTGCCTGGTTCTGGAACGCAATAAGCGTGTCGCCGCTCAAACTGGTGTTTTCGGGCAGGGGAACCGTCATCGCATTGACCGGTGAGTTGTTGACGATGACTTCGTAGTGCAGGTGAGGGCCGGTGCTGCGGCCAGTATTGCCTGACAGCGCGATACGCTCGCCCATTGTTACACGTTCACCCTGCGTCACCAGCGGCCGGGAGAGGTGCAGGTAGCGCGTTCGGTAGCCATTGTCGTGACGGACGACAATATAGCGTCCTGCGGCGTGATGGTTACTCACTCGCTCAACGACACCGTTGGCGGGAGCCGTTACCGGCGTGCCAATCGGCATAGCAAAATCGGTACCGTTATGAGGGCTAGTGCGGCCGGTTACTGGATGCTTACGGCGCGGATTAAAGTTGGAGCTTAAACGGTAGTTGCCTTCAAACGGATGGCGCGCAAAGGCAGGATCCAGGCTGCCACCCTCAGGTGTATAGAAGTTATCGTCGCTGGCATTACGCACAACGGTTAAGTCCATGCGTTCGCCGTTGTAATGAACGGCCAATACACGGGAATCTAAAGTTTCACCATCGATCATGTCTGACTCGACCAATACCTGAAAACGATCGCCGCGGCGGCTGTCACGCCGAAAATCGAGTTTCTTTTCGAGCAACTTCGTCAGTTCTGTTACCGAGCCACTGTTCAAACCTGTCGCCTGGGCGGAGCGCGCAAAGCTACCGCTGACGCTACCGGCATAGAGGCGCTGGACAGGCTCGCCTTGGCGTTCAATCGTGGTGATGGCGAAGTGGTCTGCATCTTTCTCCAGCAAGATGCCGTCACGGGTGTTTTTCATCATGCGTAACGATAACAAACGCCCATCTTCATCTAGTTGATAATCAAAGCTGTGCCCGGCGCGCCAATTAGTTAGCATGCGCTGATCGGGTAAATCCTCCAGCAGAGCCATCACTTCGCTATAGCCTAGGCCTAGTTCGTTTTGTGCCAGTACGGCAAAGGTTTCGCCGGATTCGACAATGTGGGTTTCCCATTCAGGCACAAAGGGCTCTTCAGCCGCCAGCTCTAAATCCAGAAAGGAGATATCACCGAACAACTCAACGCCATAATCCTCATAAGAGGTAGCGTCGGCAATTTCGACGGAAGAGCTGTTGTCTACATCATCCAGCATGCCGCTAGCCAATGTGCCTAGCACAATTGCCATATGCAGCGCACCGTCATCGAGACCACCGCTTTCTAGTGCTGCGGTATTAAGCGTCGGTGCCTTAAGTGATGCGGTATTCAGTACTTTGACGTCGCCGCCCAAAGCCGGCTGGTTCGCCATGTCGGCCTCTGCGCTTGCAATGACGTCAAGATCAACGATCTCGGTTGCGGTGAGTTCACTGAGAGGGATATTTTCGCGGGTCGCGTCGAGTGCGCGCGAGGCGCGATCGATCGCATCTGCCACCGGGGTGCGTTCTTGACGCAGGGAAGGGACGCCCGGAGTAGAGTCACTTGGAAGCGGTACCAGCACGCTTTCAAGCGGTGTGTTTAGTTGAGTTGAATCTTGGTATGTCGTCAATAACTTTTGTGTGCCCAGCACGGTGACCATAGTGGCCACGGGTAACAGTAATAATTTGTGCGTACGGGGCAGCGAATGGAGGATTCGCAACATGGGTAAATGGACCGCCGAGTTCGTGATTAAAAGTAACTATTAAGCTCATAAACCCGGAAACCATACCCCATGAAGACAGGGGTGCATAGACTGTATATCTATACATAAAGCGTAATTAAATACAAAAATAGCAATAACAGATAGAGATTACTATTTATAAACAGCGTTTGCTAACAAATGTAACCAGTGAAGCGTGCTAACTAAATAATCTGTGTTAACTATAGACGAAAACTGTGCTTTTAAAAGCTCAAATATAACCTGTGTCAAATATTTTCCCGCTGGCTAGGAATAACGTGCTCTTTTACCTGCGGCCAGCAGTTAATCTCAAGCATTTTGTAAGCATAGGCGGAAGTGTTTACTGTTTCCTGGCATCCTAGCCATGTTTTTTCGAACATTAAGCGCATTGTTTCGCTGTATTGCGTTGAGGAAATCGAAATGTCCCGGGTAACACTTTCACAATGGCAAATGTTGGCCGCCGTGGTTGACCACGGTGGATTTGCGCGTGCGGCAGAGGCGGTACATAAAAGCCCCTCCACGCTGAACCATGCCGTGCATAAATTAGAAGAACAGCTAGGCGTGCAGGTGCTGGAGCCTATTGGCCGACAAGTACGGTTAACCGAAGCGGGCGAGCTGCTGCTTCGGCGCGCGCGTCAATTAATAGAGAGTGCTGCGTCACTTGAAGATGTCGCCACCCGGCTAGCCGCTGGTTTAGAAGCGGAAGTGGTAGTGGCAATCGATCAGGTGTTTCCCGCTGCCGCTCAAGCCAAAGCGCTAGAGCGCTTCTCTGAAATGTACCCGCAGGTGCGCGTTCAGTTGCACGAGAGTGTTCTCAATGGCGGCATTGAAATGCTCTACGATGGCCGCGCAGACTTGGTAGTCTCCGGCATTGAGGCGCAGGGTTTTTTGGGCGAGCCGTTGGTCACGGTGCGCTTTGTTGCCGTGGCGCACCCCCAGCATGCGCTACATCAATTGGGCCGCTTGTTGGATCTGCGCGATCTAGCTCAGTATCGGCAGTTGGTGGTGCGTGATTCAGCGCTGCGCCAATCAACTAACGCTGGCTGGTTGAAAGCCGAGCAGCGTTGGACCGTTAGCCACCTTAATACCTCACTGGATATGCTAAGACGTGGATTAGGGTTTGCCTGGATGCCGGAAACACGCATTTCGGAGGAGTTAAAAAACGGGCAATTAAAGCCGCTGCCACTACCCGCGGGGGGTATTCGTGAAGTGCCGATTCAGATGATTTTTCGCGACCGCGACCGGGCAGGACCAGCGGCTCATGCGATGGCCGCCGCACTGAAACAGGCCGTGGTGAGCGAATGCGCGCTGAATGATTCGACTGACTCGAATGAAAGGCCGTAAAACATCCGCTTGAGCCTTCCTGAAGCGGGCGTATGCTGAAGAAAAGAACGTATCTAGTGACTTTCAGGAGACGCCCAATGGGATTACTTGTAAATGGCAAGTGGCAAGACCAGTGGTATGACACTAAAAAACACGGCGGCGAATTTGTTCGTGAGTCCGCTCAGCTTCGTGACTGGGTGGGCAGCCAGCCGGAGACAGACGGTGACTGCTACCCAGCGGAAAAAGATCGTTATCATTTATATGTCTCGCTAGCCTGCCCTTGGGCGCATCGCACGCTGATTATGCGTAAGTTGAAAGGTCTAGAGTCGTTGATCGGCACTTCCCATGTTAGCCCCTTGATGCTCGACCAAGGCTGGACGTACCACCAGGACGAAGGTGCCAGTGGCGACCCCGTTAACGGTGTCGACTACCATCACCAGCTATATACCATGACCGACCCGCACTATACCGGGCGTGTCACCGTGCCCGTGCTCTGGGACAAACAGCGCAGCGCCATCGTTAATAATGAGTCTGCGGATTTGCTACGTATTTTTAACCGTGCGTTCGATGAATTGACCGACAACGACCTGGATTTTTACCCAGAAGATCTGCGTGGTGTCATTGATGACGTAAACGCCGATGTTTACGACCATATCAATAACGGCGTTTATAAATCAGGCTTTGCCACCGAACAGGCGGTTTATGAGAAGCACGTGAAGGCGTTGTTTGACGGTCTAGAGCGTATGGAAGCACGCTTGGCCGAGCATCGTTACTTGGCGGGTGAGTGGCTAACCGAGGCGGATATTCGTCTGTTTACGACGCTGATTCGTTTTGATGCGGTTTACTATGGCCATTTCAAATGCAATTTTAAGCGCATTGAGGATTATCCCAATCTCTCCAATTATGTGAGAGAAATTTATCAGTGGCCGGGGGTGGCGGAGACCGTCAATATGGATCACATCAAACGCCACTACTATTATAGTCACGACACGATTAACCCAACGCGAATTGTACCTGCTGGGCCACTGCTCGACTTTGAGCGGTCTCATGACCGGGAGCGTTTGCCGGGGCAGGGCGTGCGGCGTAAAGAGACGCGTATTGCTAGCTAGCAAAAAGGGCCGCCCAGTTGGGCAGCCCTTTTTCTATTGCTGAGGTTCTACTGCTAGCGTTTCGTTGCTATTAAAAACGTTGCTATTAAAAAACGGGGAAATCGTTAGCCATTATCATCATCGATATCTAATGCTTCACGGGTGCGCTGCCAAGCGCTCTCAGCGCCCTCTTGGGTAGTTTTCCAAGCATCGCGAGCGTTGGCTTTAGTCTGCTCCCACCACTCGTTATTATAAGCTGGGAAAGCTTCGACTTCTTCCTGGCTGGCTTCGACCATGATGCGGTGTTCTGTATCACCATCGGCTTCCGTTTCGGTTTCAAGGGTGAAGTAGTCGGTATCAACAACGATCTCGCGACCGCCTAGGCCCAGCACTGAACCACTTTCGATCACAATGGCTGTGATACGCATCTCTTCATCAAACAGGATGTCATCGACGTCACCAATCTCTTCACCGGAACCGCCGGCAAAATAGACTTCTGCATCAAGAATGTCGTCGGCCGAATACATACCTTGGGGCTCATTCTGCGCGTGAGCACTCATGGCAACGCTGCCCATAAGGGCGGTGCCGATAACGGTCGTGAGGATTGTCTTACGCATAGCATCTCTCCATGTGGCTACGATAGATAATAGATCGGTGTGCCTGCAGGTATTGGAGGGGATAACGTAACCAGAACCACCAACACATCGTGTTGCTAAAAAACCGACCTACCAAAACGGAAATGGTGTAATTAAAGGGAAACAATAATGCTATTACTGCTTATCAGCCCAGTCATCGGCTTGACGCTCTGCTTCTTCACGCTCTAGGCCGTACTTCTGCTGAAGCTTGCCTACCAATTGATCCTTCTTACCACCGATCTGATCCAACTCATCGTCGGTGAGC
>LGOV01036961.1_pt3 | contig 11658 bp, 9 predicted proteins | sample 469881 | NCBI WGS metagenome assembly LGOV01 (sample SAMN03857199, study PRJNA290197) | marine sediment metagenome | biome: marine cold seep biome; feature: cold seep; material: marine sediment; isolation source: sample #5579, elevator 3A push core 41 containing 12 cm of sediment... ...
TATCAATTCTCCACTATGTATTCTCATAGAGTAGTCATTGTTATATGATTTGTCCGAGCCTTTGGTATAAGGTTTTTGTATTGATCTACCTGTTGGAGTGTAGTACCTTGCGGTTGTAAGTCGTACAGCCGAACCATCACCCAAATCAAGTTCTTGTTGAACCAATCCTTTTCCGAATGATCTACGCCCAACTATANNCATTATCTTGTAAAGCTCCTGCAACAACTTCTGATGCTGATGCCGAATTTTCGTTTATCAAAACGTAAAGGTTTCCATTTTTGAATTTACCTGTTCCTGAAGAAAACTTTTCATCAACCTGATTTTTCCTGTTTTTAGTATAAACTATCAATTTATTATCTGGAAGAAATTCATCGGCAATATCTTTTGCAATGTGCATAAAACCACCTGGATTATCTCGTAAATCAAGTACCATCGATTTCATTCCTAATTCTAATAAATAGGATAATGATTTTTCGAATTCAATAAATGTAGAACCTGCAAAACGGTTGATTTTTATATAGCCCAAAGTGTCGTTTATCATATAGGCAACATCAACACTTTTAATTGGAACTTTTCCTCTAACTATAGTTTTATTAATAATTTGTTTTGATGAAGGTCTATATAATTTTAAAGCTACTTCGGTTCCTTCTATACCTTTTAACTTTGAAACTACCGAATCACTTATTATCTCTGCCCCATAAATTGTATCTGCGTTGGCCATTAAAATTCTATCGCCATTATGTAGCCCTACTTTTTCTGATGGCCCTCCTTTTAGTACATTTATTACCAGTACAGTATCTCTATACATTCTGAACTCAACACCAATGCCTACAAAGCTTCCAGCCATATTTTCAATAATTTGTTGATGCATATCTGCTGGAATATATGTTGAATGCGGATCTAGGTTGCCCAAAATATTATTTATAGCAACATCTAATATTGAGTCGGTATTTACCTCGTCAACATATTCATCATTTATATAATCGAGTAATCGTTGTACTTTTTGATTTTTGAAGTTGCTCCCAAAAATTGAACTAGGAGCAGTTTTAAAATCTAGAGTATTTCCCAAAAACACTCCTATTGCCATTGCAATTCCGAAGATTAATGGTCCGTACCCGTTATCAATTAGTTTTTTCATCTGTAAATAATTCTATGTTTTGGTCAGCCTTGTCAAGCTGTAAACATGATGGTGTTCGCATGAAATAGTCATTTTACTATGTGAGAAACTCTTTTCTCATGCTCGATTTATCTATTAAAATATCTTTAGGCCTTTGCAACTAATTATTGGTTATTTGTAATTGCTAAATGCACTGGGCTTTTACTCATCAAATTATTTATCATAACAATCTAAATGTTCTACTTCAACACCAGCTTCTTTTAGAAAATCAACACCTTCAGTGTCGCTATATCCAATACTATATACTACACGTTTTATACCAGATTGGTGTATAAGTTTGGAACATTCTTTACATGGTGATAGTGTAACGTAAAGGGTTGCACTATCACAAGACTGCGTTGAACGTGCCACTTTCAGAATAGCGTTTGCTTCGGCATGTAAAACGTGCCACTTTGTTTTGTTATCTGGAGTTTCACATTCATTGTCATATCCTGTTGGAGTACCATTATATCCATCAGAAATAATCATCCTGTCTTTTACAATTAAGGCTCCAACTTGCTTGCGTTTACAATGAGACAATTTAGCCCATTCGCTTGCCATTTTCATATATGCGGTATCGTAACGTCTTTTCTTTTCACTCATAGTTTTTTCTAAATAGGATTTAGCAAGATAGTTAAAATATAGAATCAGTTTTCTTAAATAATATTTAAAGTTATAATAACTCAGAACCTATTAACTCAAATTATTTCTTTTGGCTAATATATTAGTTGTTATTGTTACAAATACTACAACTGAAATTGAACTTATTGGCATCAAAATAGCTGCTACAATAGGCGATAGTAAACCACTTACAGCAAAATATAAGCCTACTACATTATACATAAAAGAAAGTCCGAAACTTAAAATCACAACTTTTCTAGCCTGATTAGCTAGTTTAATGAATGTTGGAAATTCATCAAATACTTCAGCATCAAGTATAGCATCACAAGCTGGTGAAAATGAATTAATGTTTTCAGAAACTGTTACTCCTACATTACTTTGCATAAGTGCTCCAGCATCATTCAAACCATCGCCAACCATCATTACTTTATCATTGTTTTTTTGTAGGCTATTAATGAAAATTAATTTTTCTTCAGGCTTTTGATTAAATACTAATTGAGATCCACTAGGAGTTAAGTTTTTCAGATTTTCTTTTTCTCCTGCATTGTCACCTGATAAGATACTAATTTTTACTTTTTTGAAAGCTTTAAAAACCTTACTCAAATTATTTCTATAAGTATTTTCGAATAAGAAGTAACCCTTGATTGTAGAGTTTATTTTTATATAAACCCTTGTTTGGTTTATCTCTTTTTCTAGTACTTCACCAACTAATGATGCAGATCCTACTAAAAATTCATCTCCTGATATTATTGCCTTCATACCCTTTCCTGTAATTTCTTCAAAAGAAGTGGTATCAACATTTCCTAAAGCAAAAATACTATCATATAGTGTTCTGCTTAATGGGTGATTTGATTGACGTAATATTGCCTTTAATACTTTTTTGTTATTCTCGCTCAATTCTTCTCCAACATAAGTTACTTTAGTTTTATCATTTTGAGTAATAGTACCTGTTTTATCAAAAACAACGTGATTTATTGTTGCCATTTCTTCTAATGTTTCTGCATTTTTCACATAGAATCTGTTTCTTCCAAAAATACGCAGAACATTACCCATAGTAAATGGTGCTGATAATGCTAATGCACAAGGACATGCTACTATTAGTACTGCTGTAAATACATTAACTGCAATAGCTAAGTGATCAGTAAAATACCAATATGCTGAAGAGCTAAATGCCAATGCTAAAATGAAAAAAGTGAAATATTTTGAAACGCTATCGGTAAGCGATTTAAAGTTGTTTCCACTATCCTTACTGAATACATCATGATTCCATAATTGAGTTAAATAACTTTGAGAAACTGTTTTAACAATCTCTAATTCTATTGCTTCACCGATTTGTTTTCCTCCAGCAAAAATTTTATCGCCTATGATTTTTGTAACAGGTTTAGACTCGCCAGTTACAAAAGAGTTATCAATCATTGCATCACCTTTAATTAAAACACAATCAGCAGGAATAAGTTCTTCATTTCTGATAAGAATCCTATCTGTAGGGTTTAATTTTGAAACCTGTATGTTCTCCTCTATATCATTGTTTAATCTTGTTACCGCAACAGGAAAATATGATTTATAATCTCTATCAAACGATAATGATTTATATGTTTTATCTTGAAAAAACTTACCTAGAAGTAAAAAGAAGACTAATCCCGTAAGTGAATCAAAATAACCTGAACCAATATGGCTTATTACTTCATATGAACTCCTTATAAATAGGACTGCTATACCTAAAACGATAGGAACGTCAATATTAATAAAGCCATGTTTTAAACCTTTATATGCTGAAATAAAATAATCGCTGGCAGAATAGATAAGTACCGGAATAGAAAAAGCCATCATTATCCATCTAAAAAATGGTTTAAACTGATCAAGCCAATATTCATTTACTTCGAAATATTCGGGTAAGGCAAGTAACATTATGTTTCCAAAAGCAAAACCAGCTACTGCTACTTTGTAAATTAATGACCTATCAACTTTCTTCTTATCTTTTTCTAAATCATTTAAATTAATAACAGGTTCATACCCTATTGCCGACATTAATTCAGCAACATCCTGCAAGGTTGTTTTTGTGATTTTAAAAGTAACCCTAACTGTTTTTTTAGGAAAATTTACTTGTGATGATATTACTCCCGGGTTTAATTTATTCAGATTTTCCAATAGCCATATACACGAGCTACAATGCATTGATGGTGTGTAAAAAGTTATTATACTTACTCCATCATCACTAAAATCAAGTAATCCTTTTGCTATATCTTCGTTTGATAAAAAATCGAATCTACCTTTAAACTTTCCTTTCGGAGTAATTCCAGGCATATCCTCTATATTGTAGTACGAGCACATTTCGTTTTCGTTCAAAATCTCGTATACTGTTTTACACCCATTGCAACAAAAAATTTTATCACCAATATTAATCGAATCATCAGCGCAATCAGCACCACAGTGATAACATTTACTACTATTATTACTCATGTTTAATATTTATTATTTTGATAATGCAATTTTAAGCTTTTCTGACATATATCATAAAAAAAAATTTATCTTTGCCTCCATGGAATGTAATGATAATAATGTAAGATGTCATCAGTGCCCAGTTAAGGACATTACATCGTTTAAAGCCTTGACTAAGGAACAGTTAGATCTTATCGCTGATAGTAAGACATGTGTTGTTTTCAAAAAAGGACAGATAATAATGCACGAAGGTAATAAACCTAATGGTGTTTATTGTATTCAAAAAGGGAAATGTAAAACCCACAAACTTGGAATTGAAGGTAAAGAACAGATAATTCGTTTTGCAAAAACTGGCGATATGCTTGGATACAGATCTATCTTAAGTGACGAGCCTCTTTCTGCTTCTATAACTGCTTTAGAAGATACACATGCGTGTTTTGTTCCTCGTCAAGAGTTGTTTGATGTAATTGATTTGAATTCTCGTTTCTCTCTTGAGTTAATGAAAATTGCTTGTCATGAATTGGGCGAAGCAGGTAAAATTATCACTAATCTTGCTCAGAAAACAGTAAGAGAAAGATTAGCAGAGATGTTACTTATTCTTGAGAAAACATTCGGTATTACTGATGAAGGAAATCTAGATGTATCACTTACTCGAGAAGAAATTGCCAACCTAGTAGGTACAGCAACTGAATCAACTATAAGATTGTTATCGGAATTTAAAGAAGATAAGTTGATAATACTTAAAGGACGAAAAATTAAATTAGTCAACAAAGCCAAACTTGCTAAGATTGGTAATGTTTATGATANNAAAAAACCGTAAGCTATTGTTTACGGTTTTTTTAGTTTTATACATTTAAAATTAACTTTCAATAGATTGTTAATATATCTATGCTGTTTCTATACTATTTCTTAACAAACTTACCTGTATATAATACTCCATTATTAGTAAGAGTTATTATGTAAATACCTTTTTGTAAAGATGAAATATCAAGGTGTTCTAAACTAATTTCTTTACTAATTACAACTTTACCTTCTAAATCAATCACAGAAACATTAGCTTTTTTGATATTCCCAATCAGCTTTATTGTAATAATGTTTTTAGAACATGGATTAGGGTAAATCTCTAGTCCTGATTTATAAACATAGTTAATTTCATTACTAAGAAGTTCAGTATTTAAATTAACCCATACTGGAAAATGATCAGATACGAATGAGTCATAATTATAATCAAAATTTTCTCCTTTAAGTTTTTTTGCAGGTTTATCGTAAATTTTGAATAGTGGCTTATTAATAAGTATATGATCAATATTAGCCCATCCTGGCCCATCTTTTGTTGCTTCTGAAACATCTTTATCAACAAAAACATAATTATCGGCATCATCAATAAAATTTTGGAACACAACATCTGTTTCATCACTATCAATTCTGTCATTCAAATCGCCTAATAATACAACTTTAGTATTTGAAGTTTTGTACTTGTCATCAATATACTTCTTTAACTTCTCGGATGCTAAACGTCTTCTATCTTCACTTCCATCACAACACTTTAAGTGATTATTTATAACAACGAAATCAAAACCTGAATTATGTTTAAAAACTATTTCAATTGGGGTCCTCGGAAAGGCATCATTATTTTCTAATTCAGTAATAACTCTACCAGGAGTAACTAGCGTTACCTCTTCTTTTCTGTATATGAATGCTACATTCTGATCATACGAATTAGCAGGATCGCTAATATAACCGCCAAAATCATTCCCTAAAGTTGAAAGTAATTCTGCAAAACCTCCATTATCACTACCTATTTCTTGTAATCCAAAAACGTCAATCTTAGAGTTTATAATAATTTCTACCACTTTTGATTGAGATGTACTGTTTTTAGGATAAAATTCAATATTCCATGTAGAAATATCTAGTGTTGATGTGGTTCCTAGATCATTATAACTAGATGTTAAAATATACTCTGAAGTTCTAAACCTTGAATTCTCAACATATAAATCCCAATTAGTTGACTGTTTAGATTCTCCATCATAAGTATCAAAAAATACCTTTACAGTATTCCCTTCTGAAGATGTGAAATGAGAAAATAATATCTGATCTATTTTCTGTAAAATAACATATGGGTCAGATTCTGCTCCATTTGATCTAATATCAAAGTTATCATATTTGCCATTTCCAACTAATTCGTAATCGGCATTAGTTAAAGTATAACTACTAGGCAATGATGTTGCAAAAGAACTTACCGACCAAATAAAAATCGACAAGTGAAGTATATATTTATTCATATAATTATTGACTAAAAGGGTCGTAAAACTACGATGAAAATTGTAACTACCTATTGTGCTTTTAATTAATAGTAATCATAGAAAGACAAATGCTTATGAATTTTTATTAATTTTTGAAATTAGATTCATACAAATCAATATATTCTTCCAAAAGCTTAGGATTTTTCATTGATCCTTTTTTAATTACTTTTTCAGGGTTACTACCCATAAATATTTTTTTTAAAGGTGTCTCCATTTTTTTACCACTTATTGTATAAGGTATTTCGCTTACTTGAAAGAACAAATCAGGAATATGTCTAGGAGAATATTTTTCTTTAATTGTAGTTTTTATTTTTTCGATAATAGCTTTATCTAAAATAAATTCATCTTTTAAAACTAAATATATAGGCATTAAAAAATCACCATTCCCTTTTTCTATGCTTAGAACCATGGCATCACTTATTTCTACAATTGAGTCAACTGCTCTATAAATTTCGCTGGTTCCTATACGTACACCGCCTCTATTTAATGTTGCATCTGATCTGCCATATATAATTACACCATCATTATATGTAATTTCTGTCCAATCGCCATGTCGCCATACCTTTGGATATGTTTCAAAATAACTTTCTCTATACCTTGAAAAACCTTCATCATTCCAGAAATATATTGGCATAGATGGCATTGGGCTTTTTATTACCATTTCGCCTACTTTATTGAATATCTCGTCACCATCATCATCAAACACAGCTAAATTGCAACCTAAAGCTATGCATTGTATTTCACCTGCATAGACTGGTTTAATAGGGTTTCCTCCAACAAAAGCACTGCACACATCTGTGCCACCACTAATAGAGGCTATCCAAACATCATTTTTTACTTTGCTGTAAATCCATTCAAAACCTTCGGGAGGCAAGGGCGACCCAGTAGATCCTATAGATTTCAAGGAACTTAGATCAAAATCGCGTGATGGGAAAGTAATAGATTTCATATTAGAAATAATATAACTTGCTCCAACACCGAAATGATTTATTTTGGCAACTTCAATAAATCTCCACAGTTCGTTCATATTAGGGTAAGCGGGGCTACCATCAAACAATACAGCCGTAGCGCCATGCAATAACGAAGCGTGTAAATAATTCCACATCATCCAACCTGTAGTTGTATACCAAAAGAATCTATCGCCATGTTTTACATCATTATGTAGTCCTAAATATTTAAGATGTTCTAATAATACACCTCCAACACTATGCGTTATTGCTTTTGGTGCACCTGTGGTTCCTGATGAATACAGAACCCAAATTGGATGAGAAAATTCTACTCTTTCAAAAGAAAGTTCTTCAGCCTCTATCAACTGAGGAACATCCCAGATACATGATTTTTCTGAATTCCATTTCTGTTCATCGTTACTAACAACAATAGTGAACTCAATGCTAGGTATCTTGTTTTTTATTTCTGATATCTCATTTGATCTATCAAACTCTTTCCCATTGTATTTATAACTTTCGGAAGCAATAAGAAGCTTAGGTTCTATTTGTGAAAAGCGTTCAATAACAGAACTTAGTCCAAAATCAGGAGATGTACTTGACCATATAGCCCCAATAGAGTTTACGGCTAAAAAAGAAATACTGGCTTCAACTATATTTGGCATATAAGCAACAACCCTATCTCCTTTTGTAATACCTTTATTTAGCATAAACTGTTTAAGCGATGCTACTTTTGCAACTAGGTCTTGCCACGATAGTTCTTGTAATTCTTCTCCTTCGGTTTTATATATTATAGCCGGATTGTCATCGTTATAATTCCTGAAAACATGCTCGGCATAAGAAAGTTTAATTCCTTTAAACCAAGACAATTTAGGCATTGCCTCTCCGGAAATAACTTTGTCATATTTACCTGTATATAAAACTTTATAATATTCGATTATACTCTCCCAAAACTCGTTGTTGGCCGAAATGGACCAATCCCAAAGTTCATTATAGTCTTCAAAAGAATAACTATAATTTTCTTCGAGCCAGATAAAGTAATCTTGGATGTTTGATTCTGAAACAAACTCTTCGGACGGTTTCCAAAGCAATTTTGCATCTTCATGGATATTGTTCTCCATTGTAATTTTATTTCGGTTACTGCAATTTAATGAATCTTTTGCGTTAAAAAAAGTTGTTTTATTTACAATTTGATAAAGAGCATACAATAATAATATTATCCATTTTATTAAATAAAGAGAAAGTAAAAACAGTATTTTTGTCCAGAATTGAATATGTCATACAGCTTGACACACTTTTTTAACGTTGAATATTAATTACCTCGCTAATTTTCACAAGTGCGTTGGTGGGGGTATTCAAAACTTATGAGTACATTAGTTACTTCGTAAACTCATACAGATTCTATAAAATGCAAAACCTTAAACAAAGATTATTCGAAATAATATTTGAAGCCGATACTAAAAAAGGTAGAGCTTTCGATATTGTTCTGCTTATAGCAATTGTTTTAAGTATTATTTTAGTTATGCTCTCGAGCGTAAAAGAGATTGAAATCAATCACCATACTTTTCTTATTTATTCTGAATGGATACTAACTATTTTTTTCACTATAGAATATACATTAAGGTTATTAGTATCTCCAAAACCACTAAAATATGCCAAGAGTTTTTACGGAGTTATTGATCTACTTTCAGTTATCCCAACTTATTTAGCACTGTTTATTACTGGTGGCCATGCATTTATGGTTTTAAGATCATTACGATTATTAAGGATGTTCAGAATTTTTAAACTTAGTAGATATGTACAAGGAGCATCAGTAATATCTAAAGCATTAAAAGCTTCATTACCAAAAATTAGTGTCTTTCTTTTTGGGGTTATAATGATAGTGATTATTGTTGGGTCGTTTATGTATATGGTTGAGGGTGAAGAAAATGGTTTTACAAGTATTCCACGGAGTATTTATTGGGCTATTGTTACTCTTACCACTGTTGGTTACGGCGATATATCACCTCAAACAGATTTGGGGCAATTAATATCAAGCATGGTAATGATAATAGGTTATTCTATAATAGCAGTACCTACAGGAATTATTTCTGGCGAAATGTATTCGGCATCAAAAAATGATAATTATTCTACCCAAGTTTGTGCAAATTGTATGAGTGAAGATCATGATACAAATGCAATATTTTGTAAACACTGCGGAGAGAAATTAAATAATTAGTTTAAAAATTATATTCTTACCTCATTCACCAATCTAAAACAGATTGGTGTTTTTTTTGCTCAAATAACATCAATATGAAACATATACATTCCTGTATATTTAGATTAACTACAAAGTTGAAAGCAACTCTCTTAACATTAAGATAACGTTGTAGTGTTGTTTTGAGCAAGCCCGAGTAGGCAATTTCCTACAATGCTGTTTTATGCTTTTATGATATTAATCATAAAAGTGTTTTGATAAAAGTCTACGCAAATTGATGAACGCTTAAAAACACCATGTATACAACGTAATCATAGGATATTTGCGCATCAATAAGTTCAATAATCAAAGCTGTAAATACAGAAAAAAACATCAAATTAAATATCTCGCCAAAGTTACCTTAATGTTAAATAAAAGTAAATTTGATTCCAAAGAAAGATGATAACATTTTTCGACCCCTTACATTAATGTTGTTTTTTAATCAGAATAAAAAAATAAAAACAGCTATGGCAATATTTAAAAGTTCGAAATCGGTAATACGAGACATAGAAGAATATATTAATAAAGTAGATCAAGGAGGCCTTCTGTTTAAAAAGGGTATTATTGATTTTCTTGATGGTAGAGACGAGTCTTTTCAGAATGTTTTACATTCAATGGCAAAGGAAGAAGGAAAGGCAGATACATTACGCCGAAAAATAGAAAATGAACTTTATCTACATTCATTGTTACCAGAGCATCGTGGTGATGTAATGCGTCTTTTAGAAAAAATCGATGATATAATTGATTTGATGAAAGAGAATTTATATCAATTTGATGTTGAAGACCCAAGTATCCCTGAAGAAATTCACGACGATTTTAAAAGGTTAGCAGAATTATCAGTTGCAGCTGTTGAAGAATTATTACCAGCGGTTAGAGTATATTTTACAGACCCAGTTGCTGTAAAAGAACGCTTACATAGAGTATACTTCTACGAAAAGGAAACAGATAAGCTAGCATTAGAAATAAAAAGAACAATTTTTAAGAAATTACCTAATCTACTTCAAAGTCAGAAAATACATCTAAGATATTTTACATTACATATAGAAAATGTTTCTGATGCAGCAGAAGTAGTAGCCGATATACTTTCGATAATGGCAATTAAAAGAATCCAATAAAAAACTATCTCAGATATGATATTATTATTTCTATCAAGCGGATTGTTTTTAGGATGGTCTTTAGGAGCCAATGATGCGGCAAATATATTTGGTTCGGCTGTTGGAACCAAAATGGTAAAATTCAGAACAGCAGCAATTATAGCATCGATCTTTGTAATTCTGGGAGCAGTACTACAAGGTAGTGGAGCGGCTCATACTTTGGGTAAACTAGGTCAGGTAAGTGCTTTAGCAGGATCTTTTACTGTTGCACTTGCTGCAGCAATAACAGTTTTTGCTATGACAAGGTATAGGTTGCCAGTATCTACATCGCAGGCAATAGTTGGAGCCATTATTGGTTGGAACTTTTATACTGGAAACGAAACCGATTCTGCTTCATTAACTAAAATTGTATCTACTTGGATATTTGCTCCAATATTAGGAGGGATTTTCGCTGTGATTATCTACCAAGTACAGAAAAAGGTAATAGAAAGATCAAAAATCCATTTAATTAAACTCGATTCATATTTAAGAAATGGGCTTTTGGTTGTTGGAGCTTTTGGAGCTTATAGTTTAGGAGCAAACAACATCGCCAATGTAATGGGTGTATTTATTGAAGCAGCACCAACACAAGATTTCAATTTCGGAATGTTTAGTATTACTGGTATGCAGCAATTATTCTTGCTCGGTGCAGTATCAATAGCCGTAGGTATTATTACATATTCTAAAAAAATAATGTCAACAGTTGGTAATAAACTATTCGCATTATCAACCGAGGCAGCTCTAGTAGTTGTACTTGCACACTCATTAGTGCTATTTGTATTTTCATCACAATGGCTATCTGATGCAGTACAAAGTATAGGTTTAC
>LGOV01003753.1_pt1 | contig 11648 bp, 8 predicted proteins | sample 469881 | NCBI WGS metagenome assembly LGOV01 (sample SAMN03857199, study PRJNA290197) | marine sediment metagenome | biome: marine cold seep biome; feature: cold seep; material: marine sediment; isolation source: sample #5579, elevator 3A push core 41 containing 12 cm of sediment... ...
TGGCTAAGCAAAAATTTCGTCCCCCAAGGCGTAGTGGTTGTTCAAGGGTGAAGGCATACAGGGTGTATGTCAAAGTCTTGAACAAACGCTGCAACGCAGGTGGGCGGACTTTTTGCGACGCCATCATCCTTCTTTAACAGGATAATTTACACTATGAGAAACTGTATCATTTTATGCATGGTCGCTCTTTTACTCAGTGCCTGTGCCTCTAAATCAGTAGAACCCATCGAAAAAGATGCTTTATATTATTTCCAACAAGGTGAAATAGCTTTTGAAGAAGAGGAATACACCAAAGCAATAGAACACTGGCAACGTGTTCGCGATAGCTTTACATCGCCCGAACTGACCGCGTTATCGGAACTAAAGATTGCTGACGCTCAACTGGCAGACGAACTCTATATTGAGGCAATTGCTTCATACGAAGACTTCCTGAAACAACACCCGGCAAGTGTTCGTAAAAGCGATATCTTGTTTCGGTTGGGAAAAGCTCACTTCAGCCAAATCCTTGTAGCGGACCGTGATCAAACAGCCACACGCAATGCCCTCGCAACATTTGAGCAGTTGCAAAAGAATTTCCCAAGCAAGGTTAATCCACAGGAGCTCGACAATTTAATTTTACAATGTCGTAGCCGTTTGGCTGAAAACGAAATTTATGTCGGTCATTTTTATCTCAAAACAAAACGCTACAAAGCGGCAATTAGCCGCTTTGAGAAACTACGTACCGACTATCCTGAATTTTATGATATGGGCCATGTTCAGTTCTACCTTGCGCAGGCATATTATCATAAAGGTGATACCGAAACAGCAATCACTCTTTTTGATGATGTGACTCGTTACAACGATGAAAAATTGAATAAGGAATCAACAAAGTTACGCCGTAAGTTCAATATATAACAACTAATTGACATCCCAGTTTCTACTGACTCCCAATACAATTCACATAAATCACCCGTAAAGCCCATTCTCGGAAGAGAATGGGCTTTTACTTTTTCAAGAATTGACCCCACAGCTTCTATACAGCACTCTCCTTAATCCACGCTTAGCTCATTAAAGACAAATTCGCCATATTGCACTTAAATCTATAAAGATCTTTGACAACTGAACATATTTCTCAACAAACCATACAAACAAATAGCTTAATATTTCAATTACTTACCTAAAGAAACCCTCAGACATATCACAAAAACAACCATAAACCCTCCGTCTCACAATCTCCCATATTTCGTTTGACATAGCGATATAAGTATACTAAAAATAGCGCCGTATACAAAAATGTTTTAAAGTTCGCCATCTGTTAAACCAGATGCAAAAACCATCAATATTCTTAATTCGCCCCGTCGACAATTCGACTCTATGGGGTTTTTCTTAAATTCTGTTCAAGGAGGAAATTTCAATGTCTGAATTCGGTACTTTAGAAAGTCGTGTTCATCGCAAGTCAATGATGGACAAGGTTATGTCCGCAGAAGATTGCATCAAATTTTTCAAAAGCGGTATGGACCTCGGTTGGTCTGGTTTTACCCCTGCTGGCTACCCTAAAGCGGTACCCATCGCATTAGCTGACCACGTTGAGAAGAACAACCTCCAGGGTGAGCTTAAATTCAACCTGTTCATCGGTGCTTCTGTTGGTGCTGAAACGGAAGATCGTTGGGCAACACTTGACATGATCGATCGTCGCTGGCCTTACCAAACAGGTAAGAACATCGCTAAAGGGATCAATGCTGGTAAGATCCGTATGGGCGACAAGCACCTTTCCCTGTTTGCTCAAGATCTAGGTTACGGTTTCTATACACCTCAAATTGACATTGCTATCATTGAAGTTTCAGAGATCCTAGAAGATGGTTCTCTCGTACCAACTTCTTCTTGTGGTGTTATTGGTGAGATCTTAATGATCGCTGATAAGATTATCCTTGAGGTCAACACTGGACAGCCTTCATTCCGTGGAATGCATGACTGCCTTGTTCCACTTACCCCACCAAACCGTCAACCTATGCTGATCACTAAATCAAGTGATCGTATTGGTACAGAGTCTTTCGCATGTGATCCTGAAAAAGTTATCGCGGTTGTTGAGTCAAAGGATCGTGATAAAGGTCGGGCGTTCGCTGGTGCTGACGAAACGTCAGAGGCAATTGCTGGCCACATCATGAATTTCTTTGCTGAAGAAGTTGAAGCAGGTCGTCTACCAAAGAACCTCCTTCCTCTTCAATCAGGTGTTGGTTCGATTGCTAACGCAGTCGTTGGCGGGCTAGCGAAAGGGCCCTTCTCTAACCTGACTGTCTTTACTGAAGTTCTTCAAGACACCATGTTGGATCTTTTTGATTCAGGTAAATTGGACGCAGCATCTTCTTGCTCCCTTTCTCTATCTGAAGAGCCTGGTTTCCCACGTTTCTTCGACAACTGGGACAAGTATGCAGACAAAATCACCCTGCGCCCACTCTCAGTCTCTAATGCACCTGAGCCTATCCGTCGGTTAGGTTGTATTGCCATGAACACACCTGTTGAGTTTGATATGTATGCACATGCCAACTCAACTTTGGTTGGTGGTACTCGTATGATCAACGGTCTCGGAGGTTCTGGTGACTTCTTGCGTAACGGTTACTTAAAGATTATGCACTCACCTTCAACTCGCCCAAGCAAGACTGATCCAATCGGCATCACTTGCGTTGTTCCTAAAGCGCCACACGTTGACCACACTGAGCACGACCTTGACGTATTAGTTACCGAGCAAGGCCTTGCTGACTTACGTGGTTTGGCTCCAAAAGAACGCGCACAAAAAGTCATCGACAAGTGCGTGCATCCTGCATACAAGCCAATCATGCAAGAGTATTTGGATCTGGCAACAAAAATATGTATCGAAAAAGGTGTTGGTCACGAACCACAACTGTTCGACCGCTGCTTCAAGATGCAACAGAACTTGGCAGAAAATGGCACCATGTTGATCAAAAACTGGGATATTAAAGTCGACCTTTGCGAAGACTAAATATCACCTAAAACTACTCGACAAAAAAGCTCTACTGGGAAACCAGTAGAGCTTTTTTTATTAGAACACACCTCAAAAAAAACATCATCTGTGATTATTTACCATCACAACAACTACAGTAGCAGCAGCACCAAACCACTTCAATAATAAAACACCATATCTGTTATTCTTTACGCTAACTTAATATTCAACCAGCACTCACATAAAACAATCCAAACAATACCCACCCCCATCACACAATATTTATATCGCCATATCAGCATGTTATGTAAAGTTATCCACATTTACCACCCCAATAGACCCACATCTAAACACTCTAAATTAGAAAAAAAACACCAAGTTTTTCACTTGACTAAAACACCACCTCATACTATACAAGAAAACTATAACGCTATTCTATTTACAGCAATACATACATTATTGAAATTTCTCGGCTAACTCACCTGAATTAAATCAATTCACATTGTGGGTTCGAGAACTCTTCGATTAAATATCGTCGCTGTATCTAGTTTTGTTATTTTGGAGCATCACTCACTTTATTATTTGATTGCAAGGAGGAAACACCAATGTCAGATGAATTCGGTACTCTCGAAAGTCGCGTCCGCAAAAAATCATTATTAGATAAAGTTATGTCTGCAGAGGATTGTGTTAAATTCTTTGAGGATGGAATGGATCTTGGTTGGTCTGGTTTTACCCCTGCTGGTTACCCCAAAATGGTTCCAATCGCCTTAGCAGATCATGTTGAAAAAAATAATCTACAAGGCAAGATGAAATTCAACCTTTTCATCGGTGCTTCAGTTGGTGCTGAAACAGAAGATCGCTGGGCAACCCTTGACATGATCGATCGTCGCTGGCCTTACCAGACTGGTAAGAACATCGCAAAAGGGATCAACACTGGCAAAATTCGTATGGGTGATAAGCACCTGTCGTTATTTGCTCAAGATCTTGGCTACGGTTTCTACACTCCAAAGATCGACATTGCCATCATCGAAGTTTCGGCTATTACTGAAGATGGTGGTCTTGTTCCCACTTCATCATGTGGCGTTATTGGTGAGATCCTGATGATCGCGGATAAAATCATCATTGAGGTCAACACTGGCCAGCCCTCTTTTGAAGGCTTACATGACTGCTTAACTCCTCTTAATCCACCAAACCGCGAGCCAATGCTAATCAACAAGGCGGACGACAGAATTGGCATTACCTCTTTCCCTTGTGACAATGACAAGATCATTGCTGTTGTCGATTCTAAGCTTCGTGACAAAGGTCGTGCATTTGCTGGTGCTGACGAAACATCTGAAGCCATTGCTAGCCACATCATGACTTTCTTCTCTGAAGAAGTTGCCGCAGGTCGCTTGCCTGAGAACCTCCTGCCTTTACAATCTGGCGTAGGTTCAATCGCTAACGCCGTTGTTGGTGGATTAGCCAACGGTCCATTCAAGAATCTGACTGTATTTACTGAGGTTCTTCAGGACACCATGCTTGACTTCCTCGATTCAGGTAAACTTGAATATGCATCAGCATGTTCTCTGTCTCTGTCTGAAGAAGAAGGTTTCCCACGTTTCTTCGCCAACTGGGATAAGTATGCGGACAAAGTAATCATGCGCCCACTCTCCGTATCCAATGCTCCTGAGCCGATCCGTCGTCTAGGGGTCATCGCCATGAATACTCCTGTCGAGTTTGATATGTACGCTCACGCTAACTCAACATTGGTTGGCGGTACCCGTATGATCAACGGCCTTGGTGGTTCTGGTGACTACCTACGCAACGGTTACTTGAAGATTATGCACTCACCTTCAACTCGCCCAAGCAAGACGGATCCAATCGGTATCACTTGCGTCGTTCCTAAGGCACCGCACATCGACCACACTGAGCACGACCTTGACGTGTTGGTTACTGAGCAAGGCCTTGCTGACTTACGTGGCTTGGCACCAAAAGATCGCGCACAAAAGATCATCGACAAGTGCGTGCATCCTTCATACAAGCCAATCATGCAAGAGTACTTGGATCTGGCAACAAAAATATGTATCGAAAAAGGTGTTGGTCACGAGCCTCAACTGTTTGATCGCTGCTTCAAGATGCAACAGAACTTGGCAGAAAACGGTACCATGTTGATCAAAAACTGGGACATCAAAGTCGATCTTTGTGAAGACTAAATAGTTTTTGTAGATTGCACAATAAAAAGCCCTGCTGGAATACCAGCAGGGCTTTTTATTTATCTTTTTTTCGGCTCCGCGGATGAGCTTTATCGTAGACTCCCATCACTTGTTCAACACTCACATGGGTGTACTTTTGAGTTGACGATAAGGAGCTATGACCGAGCATCTCTTGAATCGCTCGCAAATCGGCTCCACCACCGAGAAGGTGGGTCGCAAAGCTATGACGTAAGGAGTGCGGGGTAATGGACGCAGGCAAGCCCGCCTGCAAGAGTTGTTGCTTTAAATTACGTTGCACGGTACGGGGACTTAACCGTCCTGAACTTCGATTCACGAAAAGGGGATCTTCAGGCTCATAGCAACGATGATACTCTAAGTAATCGACAACACGCGCTAACGCTTTGCTGCCGACAGGGACAATCCTAGTTTTACCCCCCTTACCAAGAACACGAACAACCTGTTGACCGACCTGAAGATCACCAACATTTAAGCCAACCAGCTCACTCACACGCAAACCACTTGAATAAATGAGTTCAAAAATCGCTCGATCACGAAGATGCTTAGGCGTTTTTTCAATTTGATGGTCAAGCAAATGATAGATATCATCGATATCTAGCGTAGTTGGCAGGTAGTGCTCATAACGCGGAGACGAAATGGTCTCTGTTGGATTTGACGACAAGTAGCCTTGGCGGGTCAAATAAAGAAAAAAGCAACGCAATGACGCCAACTTACGCGCAACCGTTATTTTCTTACACTCCTTCACCAGCTCGGCCATCCAGCGGCGAAAACATAACTTATCAACCGCCGTTATAGCCTGATCAACATCGATATCGCCCTCCTCAGGAATCAAAAAAGAAATAAAAGCGTTAATATCGCCCAGGTACGCACGACAGGTGTGTGGTGACATATTTCTTTCAACATCAAGATAGATGGAAAATTCATCCAACCACGTTGCCATCGTCCCCCCTTAGTTATCTTTCTTGTTGGTACGAACTAGAAAATGCACTACGCTAACAGAGTACAACAGATTCATACGCACAAAAAAGGGGCCATTCAAAGGCCCCTTTCTTTTACATCAACCAGTCAGCGTTAGCGAACCTGTACAACCTCGGTAACAGATGGAATCTTCTCCATCAGAGCTCGTTCAATCCCCATTTTAAGGGTGACAGTTGCCATGGGGCAGGTACTACATGCCCCTACCAATTTTACGCTAACAACACCATCATCCGTCACATCAACCAATTCAACATTACCACCATCGGCCAACAATGTCGGGCGAACTTCATCTAATACTGCTTCAATTTGTTCTTTTAACATTTCATTCTCCTTTATGTTTTAGTGTCTCATCTAAAGTCCAGAAAAGGCTTCAATCGGTATGTCACGCAACGATCTTGAGCACGCCAACTGAGGCGTTCCAACCCCTTTGCCCTGTATCAATACTTTAAAAACTTCCCCCATACCACCATCAGGAAGAATGAGGTTTTTCAATGTCATCCGTAGTGCCAATGCTTTTTTTTCATCTTGTTCTTGCTGCTCAAAACGGACGATCTCTTCAACAAACCCCAAACCGATCAAAAAACGATATTGCTCAGCAAAATATAGGGTTGCTAAGCCACTGTTCTCACCACTTTGCTGCAACAGAGTAAAGTCAACATGGGCAGTAATATCTTGGCAACCGATATTTTGATACGGATTGTCGTTCGCCACGTGTTGATGATAGCACATTAGCGTACCTTGACGACGAAACGGGGCGTACAACTCTGCGGCAGGGTAACCGTAATCGATGGTCAACACAAACCCTCGTTCTAATTTTTGTGATACTGCGGTCATCCATTGAACAGACTCCAGACACACCTCGGCGCGGTTGCCCTCTACGGGTTCAACACCAAGATCGTCGAAGTGTTGTTGTATCTCAGCACGGATAGGCGACCTGAGTTCTTCACACAGCACTCCGTCCTTCTCAACGATAAAAACTTCATGGAGGCGAGTATCATGCTTTTCAACCACAGCAACAGCGAAAGCATCAATCAGTTCATTACTCAAAAAACACCCATTAATCGCATTGAGCTCAGCAAAACAACACCACTCAACACGCTCTTTATGGGCGGATAATGTTTCCGCTTGCCGTTGGCGATTATCTGGACTGATCTCAACGATACAATAGCGTAGAGATTGATAAAACTCCGGCTCATCAGCGAGCAAAGTATCCAAAATATCAACAGCCAGATGCCCTTCTCCAGCTCCTTGCTCAACCACAGTGAAGTCTGTTGAACCAAGCAGTTGCCACATCTGCTTGAGTTGACGAGAAATTAAGACGCCAAACAGGCGGTGAACGGAAGATGAGGTGAAAAAATCGCCCTGTGAACCAATTCGTGAACGCGAATGCATGTAGTAACCATATTGCGGGTGATACAAACAATGTTGCATAAACGCTGAAAAAGGGATGCCACCACATTCAGAAATCTGCTGGCGGACAAACTCTTCGAGAGCATCGTTGCCACAGCATTGTTGGATATTTTGTATTGAGTTAGTCATGCGAGAGTTCAGCTCCTATATGTTACATATCGTTATAATTATACGTTGGATCGTACCGAGTAGAATTAGCAATTGTTTCAATTGATCATCTATGCAATCATAACACCGCTTTAAATGGCAATACTAGATGTAAATCCCCCTTTACCGTTCAGGAGTATCAACAATGGATAGAAGCTTAGCACTGGATCTGGCACGAGTCACTGAAGCAGCAGCACTAGCGTGCGGACGCTGGGTTGGCAGAGGAGACAAAATTTCTGCTGATGACGCTGCCACAACTGCCATGAGACAAACATTAAGCACGCTCCAGATTGACGGAACCGTTGTTATTGGTGAAGGGGAGATGGACGAAGCTCCAATGCTATTTATTGGCGAGAAAGTAGGCTCTGAAGGATACCGTAAAGTTGACATTGCCGTTGACCCACTAGAGGGCACTATCCTCTGTTCAAAAGGTGGACCTGGAGCCATTGCAACAATTGCTATTGCTCCTGAAGGTGGTTTTCTTCATGCACCAGATATGTATATGGATAAAATCATCGTCGGCCCTGCGGGTCATGGTTGCATCAATATCGATGATGCACCAAGCGTCAATCTTAAGCGAATTGCGCAAGCAAAAAACTGTAAACTCGAAGATTTAACCGTCGTTCTACTCGACCGCCCTCGCCATGATGATGCGGTAGCCGATATTCGTCAGTGTGGTGCCCGAATCAAACTGATCTCAGATGGCGATGTCGCTCCAGCGGTTGCTACAGGAATTCTCGATAGTGGCATTGACATGGTTTTAGGTATGGGTGGTGCCCCCGAAGGTGTTCTCGCTGCAGCAGCAGTTAAGTGCTTTGGTGGCGATATGCAGGGACGTCTGGTGTTCATGACTGATGAAGAGCGACAACGGGCACCGAAAATGGGGATCACTGACTTTAATAAAATTTACACCGCCGAAGAGATGGCACAAGGCGATGTATTTTTTGCCGCCACAGGCGTTACCAGTGGCGACCTCCTGCGCGGTGTACGCTATTTTTCAGGTGGTGCTGAAACACATACCATCGTTATGCGCTCCAAAAGCCGTACCATCCGCTTCTTGGACACACTGCACTATTTTGACCACAAGCCTACCTACGAATAATCTATGGTACTGTGGTTTCATCGATTTGTTCAAATTAAGCACAATGACACTGACATCAGCTGAACAAATCGGTTACAGCAGCGCAGCTTTAAACTCATGAATGGCTTAGGCCACGACTAATATCTTGTAAACACTATAAGTAATTGTTAGAATTCAGCTCAATTTTAATTTAATCAAATGCTGGGAGTCACTGATGGCTATAATTACAATTTCGCGCGAAATGGGTAGCGGTGGACAAATCGTTGCCCATAATCTCGCAGATACACTGGGATACACTCTCATTGATGGCGAAGCAATTCTTAAAGTTGCTGGACAACATGGCCTCACTGCTGAGGCAGTTGAAAAGGCAGATGAAAAACCTCCTGCATTTGTTGAAAGTCTTGATACGAGCCTTGAAATTGACCTCCACCGCATCGAACAGATTGTTCTTGAGTATGCCCTGAAAGGCAATGTAATTATATATGGTCGTGGTGGCCAAGACCTCTTAGAAGATATCAGTAGCGTTTTTAGAGTTCGAATCATTGCTCCATTTGACACCCGTGTAGAACGTTGGGCCGAGCGTGAATGGCTGGATCCTGACTTATCCCGTATTCTGGTACGCAAGAGTGATCAACAACGCGCTGGTTTTATCAAATATTATTTTGACCGTGATTGGAACGATCCCTACCACTATGACTTAACCATCAACACCGCAAAACTCTCCGAAGAGAAAACAGTGGAATTAATCTGTCAGGGGATCACAGAAGCAAATTTGTCTGAAAACCGCGAACGCTGCAAAACAAAACTCACTGACCTAATCCAATGCAAAAAGATTGAGATTGAGGTTATGAAGTCCGAATCTGTCGACGGCTACCACCTGCAAATATCCGTTAATTCCGGCACCATCACCCTTGATGGCCATGTTCACAGTGATGCAGAGCGCGAAGCAATTCACACAATCATCTCTGGGTTAGCAACTGATGCAACAATCAATGACAACCTTAAGGTGTTTGCATATCACATCAATCCTAAAGAAAGCTAAACGCTTCTTGGGTACCCTTCTGGAGAGCTCACGATACCTTAGCAGGTAATGGTGTCAAATCATCTTGGGAAAATTTGATATAATGACCGAACAGACTTCAGTACATTCAGGACTCAGTACCCTTGAAGATATCAGTAGTTTAATTCTTCAATCACACAACCTAGATGAAACACTGAACAATGTCGTCACGTTGGTTGCCCGACGTATGCGTTCAGATGTGTGCTCCATTTATCTACTGGACGATGCCGGACAAACACTCTGGTTGCGTGCCTCACAAGGCTTAACACAAGGAGCCATAGGTCGAGTTAAAATGGAACTCGGCGAAGGTCTGGCAACATTGGCCATTGAACACGGACACCATGTCTCCATCACCGATCCTGAAGACCATCCACGTTATCTTTACTTTCAGGAAACTGGTGAGGAGCGGTTCCACAGTTTCCTTGCTATTCCACTGCTTGATCGCCGTATTCCAATTGGCGTTATTACCCTGCAAAGCACTGAAAAGAGAGCATTCTCTCCGACCGAGATCAGTACTCTTTCAACAATTGGCTTTCAAATTTCAGCTGTTGTTATCAACGCTAAATTATTAAATTCGATAAAAAACAAAAACCACCCTGCCATAGACACCGCAACTGATAAAAATACAGAACAACAGTTGGCGGCCATTGCTCTACGTGGCACGGTAGCTTACCCTGGCGTTGTTTCAGGGGCGGTGCATGTTCTCGACGATAAATGCGGTCTTGCTGATATATTCGATGAACATGATATTGATGTAAAAAAAGAGGTTTCTCGTTTAAATGCAGCGCTCGAAGAAACACGAATCCAGACATTATCTCTAAAAAAGAGGGTTGCTGAACGGTTATCGGAAGAAGATGCTGCAATTTTCCACACCCACCTGATGATTCTCGAAGACCGCAGTTTTATTGATCAGATGACGAATGAAATTAATCGTGGTCATAGTGCGCCCTACGCCCTAAAAAAAGTGATCGGACAGTATACAGAAGCATTTACCAAGATGGATGATGCTTATTTGCGCGAACGTGCCACAGATACGCTTGATATTGGTCGCCGCCTACTCAGTAATATTACTGGCGAAAAAAATAAAACAATTCAAATTAAACGACCCGGTATTCTCTTTGCCCGTGAAGTCCTGCCATCCGATATGGCCATTCTTGACCACGAGAATCTGCTCGGTATTGTCACCGAGGCGGGTGAACAAAATTCCCACGCTGTTATCATGGCAAAGTCACTTGGTATCCCAGCATTAGTCGCGGTGAAAGGTGCCTTAAAGTCCGTCAAACACGACAGTCACGTTATCTTGGATGCCAATTCGGGATGTTTATTCATCAATCCGGCTGAAGCCATTATCGATGAATACCGTCGGCTAGAAGATGACAGCAGTAAAGAAGTTCACCGATTAGATAAGTATCGTCGCCGACCAGCAGTTTCTAAAGATGGAGTTCCAGTAACATTGCGCGCCAACATCGGACTATTAAGTGATGTCGCCATTGCTCAACGTAATGGTGCGAACGGTGTGGGACTCTACCGTACTGAATTTCCATATATGACCCGGACCAATTTTCCTAATCGAAACGACCAATATCAGTTGTGCCGTAAGATCGTAGAAAGTTTTGACGGGCCGGTAACGATTCGTACCTTAGATATTGGTGGTGATAAAGCACTGCCCTACTTCCCACCACCAGCTGAAGATAACCCCTTTATGGGCTGGAGATCTGTGCGCGTGTCACTTGATAATCGTGATATTTTTCGCACCCAAATTGAAGCAATTCTCATGGCTGGTGTTCACGGCTCAGTAAAACTTCTTTTTCCTATGATTTCAGG
>LGOV01023378.1_pt1 | contig 11647 bp, 10 predicted proteins | sample 469881 | NCBI WGS metagenome assembly LGOV01 (sample SAMN03857199, study PRJNA290197) | marine sediment metagenome | biome: marine cold seep biome; feature: cold seep; material: marine sediment; isolation source: sample #5579, elevator 3A push core 41 containing 12 cm of sediment... ...
TAAAAATAGGACAATGAGATGTCCTTGATCACCGGCTGCTTGTTATAACTCTTGCTGACGCGCATCATGCTGTAAATAATTTTTTTACTATCTTCGCTCATCGGTACTCCTCTGCGATATGAATAGAACTCGTTATTCGATAAATAATTTATTGAGTATTTAATGCGCAGTCATTGTACGGGCTTTCCACCGCTACGCCAATAGCCTATACTGATTGGATGTCACTATTTTCCACATCCAGTCCACAATTCATCGTTTTCATGGTCACTTTCGTAGGCATCGCTGTACTTTCGTTTATTGTACTGTGTGTAATCGCCTATCGTCAGGCCCATCGACTGACTTACTCATCACAGAAAAATCGCCATAAACATTACGACAGCCACCCTGAGTTAACACCCACAACTGTCGGTCAACACTATCAACTGAACGCCCATCCTCTCAGCTTGGTAACAGCTGATGGTCTCAACCTTTCAGCTCATTACACCCCCTCGTGCAATGGTGCGGCGATCATTTTAAGCCATGGCTACAAAATGAACAGTAGCGAGATGATCCCTATTGCAGCGCTATTTGCCCAACACGGTTACGGAGTTCTGCTTCAAGACCAACGCGCACACGGCATGAGTGCTGGCGAGCAGATCAGCTTTGGTCGCGATGAATGGTACGACCTTGAGGCCGCAGTTAGTTTCCTTGAGAAACAACTTGGCATTACTTCCATTGGCCTATTTGGCAACTCAATGGGAGGCGCTTTGTCACTGTGTTACGCCGCACGCGATTCAAGGATTAAAGCCGTTATTGCCCAATCTCCCTACGCATCGATTGGTCATAGTATTAAAAAAGGGGTAAAACAGTTTACCGGTTTGCCACCATTCCCATTCGCACCACTGGTTCACTTCATGGCGCAACGAAAACTAAAAATCAACTCAAGCAAGCTTGCCCCCCTCAACGCCATCGCTAAGATTCATCCACGCCCTGTTTTATTGATGATGGGCGGCCAAGACCATTATGTTGAGCCACAAGGAATATTTGCTCTTCACGATGCTGCGGGCGATAGTACAGAGCTGTGGTATGAGCACGACCTTGACCATGTTGAATTCCATGAAAAACACCCCGTTGAGTTTGAACGTAAAGTGATGACCTTTTACGCCCACCACCTGCTCAACAGACCTCTAAAAACAACAAATAATCCATGAACAGAATATGCTCTTTATGATCTAAACAATTCTATGTTATGTATATTAAGATAAAAAACATCACATTATCCCCACTTAAAAAGAAAGCTCACGACGATGTTGCGAACCGCGTTCACAATTCTATTTTTGAGCTTAACCATTCTCACTGCATTTCTGCCTGTCCAGCCGCTGCAGGCCTCTGAACTCGAGTCCGTAAGCCTACAACTCGACTGGAAATTTCAATTTGAATATGCTGGTTTTATTATTGCTAAAGAGAAAGGTTTTTACGAGGCCGAAGGATTAGATGTCACCCTACTAGAATATCAACCAGGTGTGGATACGGTAGCGGATGTCCTTTCGCAGCAGACTAATTATGGCATCCACAATTCAAGCCTCGTTATCTCTAACAAAAAAATTGAACCAACGGTGTTACTGGCAACCTACTTTCAACACTCACCGTTAGTTTTCATCACTCAAAAAAACATTACAAGCCCAAGCGAATTAGTAGGTAAAACCATTATGGGGACAACCGATGAGCTGAAATATAGTTCACTGGCTCTTACACTCAAACACTTTGGTATCAATAACGAGAACAGTACCATCATCGAGCATAGCTTCAACATTCAAGATTTCATTGATGGCAAAGTCGATGCTATGAGCGGTTTTCTATCCAACCAGATTTTTGAATTAAATAAACGGGGTATTAACTACAACATCATCCACCCTGCTCAATATGGTTTTTTTATGAGCGCAGTCAATTTGTTTACCTCAAAAGATGAGGTACGACAACATCCTCAACGTGCTCAACGCTTCCTTAAAGCCAGTAATGCTGGCTGGGAATACGCTCTCGATCATCCCACAGAAACCATTCAACTCATCCATGACCATTACGCACCCGACAAGTCTATTGAAGCGCTGACATTTGAGGCCACCATTACTGAGGAGATGTTTGTCCGCGGTCTCTATCCGGTTGGCGCCGTCAATGGTGAGCTCACCAAGCGCACCTACAAACAACTATTAATGCACCAGATCATTGACGAGGATGAGCACCCAACCCCATTTCTCCTTGATGAGTTGATTGATAATAGACGGACTTGGACAGGTTTTAGCGACGAAGAGATTGATTATCTGCTAAAAAAAGAAAAAATCACCATGTGCGTTGATCCAAACTGGATGCCCTTTGAGGAGATCAAAGATGACATTCATTATGGCATTGCTGCGGACTACATGACCCTGTTCCAGCAGAAACTTCCAGTACCCATTGAACTTGTTAAAACAGCTTCATGGACAGAATCAATCATAAAAGCACAACGTCGAGAGTGTGATATTTATTCCCTGGCGGCGAGTACACCTGCGCGGCGTAAATACATGGACTTCACCACTCCCTACATCACCCTACCTGTGGTGATCGCCACGACAAATGATAAAATCTACATCGAGAGCGTCGAAGACATTCTCACTGAAAAAATCGGCATCGTGCAGGGTTATGCGATAGCCGAGGCCCTTCGCTTTAAATATCCCCATGCAAACATTGTTGAAGTCGCCTCCATTACCGATGGCCTACAGAAAGTCGAGAGTGGAGAACTATACTGCTACATTGACAACTTGATGGTCATTGCCGAACAGATTCAAAAACAGTTCACAGGGACAATTAAAGTCTCGGGAAGGATCAAGGATGAAGTCAAGCTTGCCATTGGCACTCGCAATGACGAACCATTATTAAATAGTATTTTCCACAAATTGATCCCGACAGTCGCCCCTGATGAGAAACAAGCGATCTACAACAGATGGGTTTCTGTCAATCAGGAGATGGCCTTCGACTATCACCTATTTTGGACCCTGTTTGGTGTTTTTGCCCTGATCAGCGGCTTTTACGCCGTCCACTTTCATCAATTAAACAAGTACAATCGCATGCTGCTTAAATTATCGGAAACTGACAAACTCACCGATCTGTATAATCGCTGTAAGCTTGACGAACTGTTACTTGAAAAAGAGCAGCTCTTCTACCGCTACCAGACAGCTTGCGGTGTCGCGATTCTTGACATTGATCACTTTAAACAAATTAACGATAGCTACGGTCACCAAACAGGTGATTCAGTTTTGATTGAACTATCAAAGTTAATGACCGAAAGTTTACGCACAACAGATGTAATTGGTCGCTGGGGCGGGGAGGAATTTCTCATCATCGCACCGAATAGTGACACGCAGGAAACGACGATAATGGCTGAAAAGATGTTGGAACGAATTCGCTCACACCGCTTTCAAAAAATTGGTGCCCTGACAGCCAGCTGCGGAGTCTGTTCATTTAATGACGGCAAAGATATTCAAAACACCATCCGCCTTGCCGATGAAGCACTCTATAAAGCCAAATCACTTGGCCGCGACCAAGTCGTCACCTTACCTTAATTCAATTTCATTGAGTTGCTTCAGCAACGCCGCCGCTTTTTTCTTTTGTCGTGGGTAGCGTTGGGCGTTTTCAAGAGCCTTTCGCGCTTGAGTCCACAACTCACCATTCCATGCGGCATAGCCCTGCATTAGCCAGCTTGATCCAGGTTGTTCCTCCGATTGTGCCAGCCGACCAAACACCTCAACTGCCTCAGCGTAGCGCTTAAGACTAAAGAGCAATTGTCCCTGTAGCATCAACAGCTTCACATCAACCGAATCACCTTGAGCTTGTTGCAACCAAAACAGCGCATCTTCTGGTTGATGCAAATTCAAACTGGCATGGGCTAAGCGGGTCAGAAGTTGTTCGTCATGAGGACGTTGTTGCTGCAATGTTTCATAATAGCGGACGGCCTCTTGCGGCACCCCCAATGTCAGATAGAGGTCTGCCAACAGATGCTGCTCTTGCTCCGTTAATGGCTGTAAATAAGCCAATACTTTTAGAGCGACTAATCCTTTGCTATAGCGCCCCGCGTCGAGATGGATAGAGGTCAGCAACTTCCACCACAACGGTTCAAGACCATCAATTTGGGTATAGCCATCGACGGCGTGTAACGCCTTATCGACCATTTTTAAAACTAAATAGTGCTGAACAAGTAGCTCACGCCAGCGGCGCTGGTCATCACCAGTGGTCGCATCCGCTAAAAATTCGAGATGAGGCAACGCCAACTGGTGTAGATCTAAGCCATTATAGCTCTGCACAAGAGCGGCGCGCCACGGCACGCTATTTTGATCAGGAAAATCGACCACCAACTGCTTTAACAACGACACCGCTGCCGCAGGTTTTTCACCTTGAAGATAAGCAAGGGCAGCATTATAACGCAGCTGAGATCGAGGCGGCGTGACGAGCTGGTAACTCTGTTCAAAGGCTTCAGCCGCTTCAATATAACGCTCTAACACATAATAACACTGCGCCACATTCAGCCATGCACCGCTGTACTCGGGCTGCTGCTCCACCACCGACTCATACCACTCAACCGCTTCAGCATGACGTTCAGACAACAGGTAGATATTGCCAAGGGTAAAATCGACAAGATGATGGCGTTGCACTCGTTGACGTTGCGAATCAAGTACCGCTAAAGCAGCATCGTATTGCTGCTGCTCCATCAACTGTTGGGCTTGAACAATCACTTTGCGAACGCGTAGCGGCAACGTTTCACTGGCGCCAGACAATGCTGGCCAACATATCAGGCTGAAAGCCAACAGCCATAACAATCCCACCGACCCCAAAGAGCCATAACGATTTATCACCATGCGCGCCATTATGATTCCAACTCAAAACGGACCGTTGTTGTGACCCAGCTGCGTACCGGTTCACCATCGACAGTCCCCGGCGAGAAACGCCACATCTTGACGCCACGCTCCACAGTCGGCTCAAAAACATCCTTCGGCTGGGCATCGATCACTATCACCTGTTCAACATCACCCTGCTTTGAAATCAGTAATTTTATCCTAACCCAACCTTCAATTCCCAACCGTTTCGCCCGCAACGGATAGATAAAAGGGGATTGCGCCAACGGCGTTAACGGTTGGTCTAAGGCAGCGCTATCGAAAATTTCAGGCACAGGATCAAGGCGAGCCAGTTGCACCTCAGGCAGAGCAACCGTGCCCAAAGCACGGGAAAATTCAGGCTGCAACATCAAGTCGAGTTTCAACTCTGGGGTTGGCTGTGCGGGGCGTGGTTGAGCCATCTGCTGCACCTGCTTAACAGGTTCGGGAGGTTTCTTATTTGCTTGCTGACGAGGTGGCGGCTTAACGGGTGCCACTCGAACGACAGAAACAGCCGGCGCCAGGGTACGAACGAGCAGGTCGTCTTCCACTTGTGTCAAGTAAGGCAATACGGAAAACAGCACCAGATTAAGCGCCACTGTACCAGTGATGGCAGCCGCAACTCTGGCTAGGTTTGATTGATAAATCGTCCGCCACTCCACCTGTTAGCGTCCCCCTGTAGTCGGCGCTCCAGCGGCGATGGCAACATCTTCCGCCCCCGCTTGACGACAGGCATCCATCACCTGAATCGCGGTACCAGTACGGCTGGCACGATCAGCGACAATGACAACACTTCCTTCTGGATTTTCAGCTAACGCGCGCTCGACATGAATCCGCAACGCTCTAATATCAATCAAGCTACGCTCAACATAAATTTGATCATCAGCGGTTACGGCGATTAATAGTGTCGCCCGATCTTTACTCACCGCCGTTGTCGCACTCGGCCGTTGAACATCGACCCCTGTTTCACGAACAAAGCTGGTGGTGACGAGAAAGAAAATCAATAAGATGAAGACCATATCAATTAATGGCGCGATATTGAGTTCAAGCGATTGCCGACTCGCACGCCGTGCTGCGGTGATATTAATCATTCTCCCCCCTCTATTGATACAGACAACGACCGCTTGAGACCCATCGCCAATGAGATCACATCATGTTTCACATTTTGTAGCCGTCGGTGGATAAAATTACGCATATACAATCCCGGAATAGCGATCAACAATCCTGTTTGAGTGGTAATAAGAGCCTGTGAAATACCACCCGCCATCGCTCGCGCATTACCCGTACCGAACAGGGTAATGGTATTAAAGGTATTGATCATGCCAAGCACCGTGCCGAGCAAGCCCAACAGCGGTGCAACAGCCGCCAAGACACCAATTAAAGTTAAACCACGCTCCAGCGTGCCATTCACCTCGGTCACCAATTCATCGACCACATAGCCATCAAGGTCCGCATCACCCGTGCGCCGCTGACAAAAGCTGTGGAGCAATTGCATCGTTGCACTGATATTTCCTTGACTGCGTGAGGCTAACTCCGCTGGACTCCACTGGTCGATTTGACTGGCGGTGATTTTGTCATGGCCACCACCGCGTAAAGTGAGCAATTGCAACAGACAATACAAAATCATCCCCCACATCACCAACGATACCGCGACCAATGGCAGCATAATCACCCCGCCACGCTGAAGATAATCTTCGAGCATATACCAGCCGACAGCCATCACTTCACCGCCACTTTACCCAAACGTACCTGGCAGACCAAATTAACAAAACGGATCGATTTCTCTTCGATTTGAGCGATGGATGTTTCTACACGACGGCTGAGTAGGCTATGACTAAGCATAATTGGAATCGCAACACCGAGGCCCAACATGGTGGTAACAAGAGCTTCGGAGATCCCTCCCGACATCAAGCGTGGATCACTGGTGCCGTGAAAGGTGATCACTTGAAAGGTATTGATCATACCCGTTACGGTTCCCAATAGACCGAGCAATGGGGCGATGGAAGCCAGCACTGCGAGGGTCGATAAAAAACGTTCCAATCGAGGAATTTCGGCTAAAATAGCTTCCTGCATGGCGTTTTCGAGTTCTTCACGCTCTAAATTTCGAAACTTCACTCCCGCGCTCAACACCCGTGGTAGAGCTTTTTTCTGACTACGGTGACACAACGCTTCACACTCCGACCAGTTTTCCGCCATAATTTTGGGTTGTAACTCACGCATAAGTGAGGTGGCATCAAAACGATTTTGGCGTAAAAACCAGATCCGTTCAGCGATAAGAATAAGTGCGACCAGTGCAATGAGCAGAATCGGCCAGACAATAAATCCCCCCTGACTGAGCTGATCACCCACCGCCGTTTGGTAGGTCAGCTGTCTTAATGAGGCACCGCGACCGACATCAACAGGGACACTGTCACTGTCGCCATCTAAATAGCGTTCAATTTGACGTTGATAACGACCACTGGGCAAAACCGAGAGGGCAAACAAACGACTACTCGGTTGCGAATAGAGTAAAAATCCTGTTTCATCATCCGTACGGTAGGCGGCACTAAAGTCACCCAGAAGCACGATTTCAGCGGGGGTAGATTCCCCTTGGCGGTCTAAGATCGACTGCTGAACAATTTGTACTTGTCCAGACTCTTGGCATTGCGCCAACAGCAGATCGCGCAGAGCGCGCACCTCTTCCATCCCCGGAAAGCGTTGCTGTTCAAGCAATGGTCGCAATACTTGGCCACGCTGCGGGTTCAGAGCGTTGAGCTGACTTTGGTGAATCAAACTATCCACGTCACGGGCGGCCATACGGATAAAGCCAACCAACTCTTGCAGTTGAGCGGTTCGTTTTGCCTTTTCAACATCTAGGCGCTGATGTTGCGCAACCAGTTGTTTCTCTTTTTTAGCCAACGCCACAGTCTCACGAGTCAAACGCTCGACTTCGCCGTGCGCCTGTTGTACAGCCCGCTGCAATGCCTGTTTATCTTTAGATAATTGCTGCTGTATTTCAGCGGCCTGAGCCCGAGCAGTCGTTTCATCCTGCTCAGCCTGAACCACGATTTGTTGTTGGCGCTGTTGATAGTCTTGTGCACTCTGGCGCGCATCTTCAGCAAAACTTAGGGAACAGCTTAGCGCAGCGAACCAGAGAACCATTATAAAAATTCGTCGACAGGTCATCGTGACACCACCTTACCAAGAGGGAGGGTCAACAGATCAATAGGGCGATGCTTCTGGCCCATCTCGATGGCTCGGCCTAATTCACGGTTGTACTGGGTGTCCAACGGTTGCCAACTCTGAAGGGCCCTATCATAGATGACGCTTTTCTCGCCATCGAGGGATTGAGCGAACAATGCCAAGCGACCAATACGCAATTGATTCATCAATAGATCGCGACCGTCAATGATCAACGACTGCTGAGCCACCTCAATATCAAGACCATATTCTGTTTCGACGCGCAGAACCTCCATCACCCGACGAAATTTTTCCCCTACAGCAAGCTGTGGATCACTCAAGCCTTCACTGAGATGACGTAATCTCAATTGGCGTTCTTGTGGCAAAAACGGTAGATCGTGTTCCACCTGCTGAGCAATCAAAGCATACGTTTCAGTGAGAAAGGGAGTCATCTCACCCGTTAGCCGTTTAGATTCCGCTATAGTGCGTGTGAGTTGCGCAATCGCTTTCAGCTCGGTATTAACACGAAGGCTCTGCTCCGTTTCCTTAATCTCTAATTGCTGCTGCTGGTGCTGCAACGCCGTTAGTTCAGCCACCAAACTGAGACGCTGAGCGTCCCAATCATCGGCTTGACGTTGACTGTGCTGCTGAACAGCAAGAGTACCAGCAACAGGGACTGTAACATTCTCGGCAAAGGTCGCAGCCCAGCCACAGTTGACAGTTATAGCGAGAATTGTCACACTTAAACACATTGATCGTTTCAACATCATCTCCTCGGTGGTACTTTTGATAAATATCTACACGTGATGGTCTCGCAAAAACGAAATAGATGGCTAAGCCATCACACTTAACTTTTCAGACTAACAAACCTATTTGACTGATTCAAATGGATTCGTCACGAGTTCAAAACTTAAGTTATTCAATAAGGATAAACGCTATGACCACTTCGAACACTTCCGGTCTTACCATCCGCATCCCAGGCCGCCCCGCCCTTGAACTACACCACTTAATTCTCGACTACAATGGTACCATCGCTTGTGATGGCCAACTTCTGCCTGAGCTGATCGCACCACTCAATGAACTGGCCCAACAGCTCACCATCCATGTCCTCACCGCTGACACCCACGGCAGTGTGGCAACTCAGGTGACACCGTTCCCCTGCACTGTGTCAATTATTGCCAAGGACAATCAAATTATCGCCAAACAAAAATACTTACAACAACACAGGGCGCAACACTGTGTGGCTATAGGTAACGGAACCAACGATCAACTGCTACTCAAAGATGCCGCACTCGGCATTGGCGTAATCCAACAGGAAGGGATTGCCATCCCCAGTCTAATAGCGGCGGATGTCGCTGTCACCAGTTGCCTTGCTGCTCTTGACCTTTTACGCAGCCCACAAAGGGTCATTGCCACATTGCGCCAATAATGAACAGTATGTTACAAACTAGCGTTGGATTCGAGTGACACCATCCTTTTAATGTTGACAAAATCGCTCAACTTTCTATGATGTATAACTTCGCAGCTAAAACAATGAAACGAACATACATTCAATAACTTTATCTTGGAGGACCATCAGTGAAATACACCCATCTCATTCTTATCGCCCTACTAGCGACTGGCTTAACCGCATGTAAAGAGAGCACGCCTGTAGATCAAGCTCCCGCACCGGAAACAACAATAGGACAAACAGGGCAAGCTCAAACTGAGCCAGCTCAAACAGCTCCTGGTATGACACAACAAATGACCGGAACCGTTGTAGAAACGATGGACACCGCTGGTTACACCTATGTAAAAGTTCAAAGTGACGACAAAGTGATCTGGGCTGCGGCTCCTGAATTCAAGGTTGCCGTTGGCGATTCAGTCATCATCCCTGAAGGGATGGCGATGCCAAACTACCACAGCAACACTCTTAATCGCGATTTTGATGTGCTCTATTTTGTTAGCAGCATCCTTGTACCGGGTGGCGACATGGCTCTTAGTGAAGAACACGGGTCAATGGGATCGATGGGCGCCATGGGGTCAATGGCCGATGGAGCAGCAGGCCATCAAAAACCCGCAGCAGCGACTGTTGAAGTCGATTTCAGCGGGCTAACAAAAGCCGAAAACGGTTACACTGTTGCTGAAATTTTTGCTCAACAAGCGCAACTTGCCACCCAAGAAGTTACCATTCGCGCGAAAGTAGTTAAGTTTAGTCCAAACATCATGAAAACAAACTGGATCCACCTTCAGGATGGCAGCGGCGCAGCAGGAACCAACGATCTGACCATCACCACCAGCGGTCAAGCCGCCCTCGGCGATACCGTTCTAGTTAAAGGGATTCTTGACCTCAACCAAGACTTTGGTTACGGCTACAAGTACGATGTGATCATTCAAGATGCTCAGGTTACTGTTGAATAAAAAGCACTAGAGCTCGAATATAGCTTTGTTATAAATAAAAAAGCCTGCGGTAAATACCGCAGGCTTTTTTGTATCCTATTCCGTTCAACTTAATCCGCTTGTGGGTAAAAGGCATTACCACCATTTTCCTTCGCTTGGTACATAGCTCGATCAGCTGTGGCAATCAAGGTATCGGCACTGGTTCCATCATTTGGGAACAAACTAATACCAACACTCACCCCAAGCACATGGGATAGATGACCAAAGACAAACGGCTGCGTAATAACCTCAATGACATTTTGCGCTAATGTCCGCGCATCATCAGCACAGTTCAAAGCATTGAGGATGATGATAAACTCATCACCACCGACACGAGCCACAGTGTCATCAGCGCGTAGGGAGTTTTTCAACCGCGAACTAATTTCACACAGTGCTTTATCGCCAACCTCGTGCCCCAAGGTATCGTTCAACGGTTTAAAATTATCCAAATCGAGATAAAGTAAGGCAAAGGTACGGCCATGCCTAAGGCCATCATGCAACGCTTGCTCAACGCGATCAAAAAACAGATTGCGGTTCGGTAATCCCGTCAACGGATCATGATGGGCAAGTATCTTCAGTTTATTTTCGGTTTCCTTCATTGCGGTAATATCGTTAAAAACGCAAATGATCCCTTCTAAATTGCCAGAATCATCGTACATAGCAGAACCAGAAAAATGGGCAGGGAACGTTGCCCCAGAGCAATGAATGCCAAAAACCTCAACATCTTTCAACTCATGCACCTGTGTCATCTCATTGAAACATTCTTCGAGTTTCGCAGCATCATCTTCACTATTTAAAACAAAATCGAGAGTTCTCCCGATCAATTCTGATTCCACATAACCAAAAAGCTGTGCGGCTTGGGTGTTAATTTTGGTAATTGTTCGCTCAGATGACAGAACCACCAACGCACCAGACATACTACGAATTATATTTTCGACATAGTGCTTCGATACCGTTGTTTGCTTCAATTGTTGGGTTAAAGCCCAAAAGGATGATGACAGCTGACCAATCTCATCACCAGCACGAGCGTGCGGTGGTTCTTCAATTTCAATCCCACGCTCCACCGACTTAAAGTCTCGTTGAAGCTTCACCAACGGGCTTACCAGCAATCGCGCCGCAACGCGACCGACAATAACAGTCACCAACAGTAAAACAACCAAAAACAGCACCGCTAACACAATGATACTGTG
>LGOV01016850.1_pt1 | contig 11628 bp, 9 predicted proteins | sample 469881 | NCBI WGS metagenome assembly LGOV01 (sample SAMN03857199, study PRJNA290197) | marine sediment metagenome | biome: marine cold seep biome; feature: cold seep; material: marine sediment; isolation source: sample #5579, elevator 3A push core 41 containing 12 cm of sediment... ...
GTACTATAAGCATAACTGGGAATACAGGTCCAAATTGATTGCCTGATTTTTCAAGAATGTAACCAAAAATTGGTACTGCAACAATTGTGCTTAGTTTTCCAATTGACATTACTGTACTCATTGCAACGCCCATGTGTTTCTTATTAGTAATTGAATCCGCAACCATAGTCGTTATCATAACGTCTAGCATTCCGTTACCCATACCTACAATGAAAAATGTTCCTTTAACTAATAGCATGTTTTTGGTAAGCATTAGTCCCAAGCCCATAAATGCTGCAAAGAAAAAGCCTACTTTTACTACTGGTCCTCTTCCAACCTTATCAGCTATAAAACCAGAAGAAAGTGCCATAAAAAGATATCCTAGGAAAAATACTACAACCAATAAAGGAACTTCACTCTCATTAATTCCTAGATAATTAACTCCATATGATGATGCATAAGTTTGAATACCCATAATACCGAAAATACCAAATATCTTAGCCGACATTACTGTAATGATGTTTTTCAATTCGCCTTTTTCTATCATCTTAATACTTTTTGAAAGTGCTTTAATAGGATTTTTACCTAATTTCTTTACTTCTGCATCATCCTCATTATAAGCTGTCAATCCCTTTGGTTCTTTTAATAATAATGCAAACAGAATCATAGTAATAAATAGTACCGCACCTGAAGCAACAAATGGTAAGTATGATGCGACTTTATATAATACACTATTTAGTACTGATGAAACAATATATCCTACGGCACCAGCAAACATAACTAAACTTGTCATTTTATTATATTCTTTAGATGAAATCACAGTATACATTAATCCTTTTTGAGCTGCAGTATTAAGAGCCCACATAACAAGCATTGCTATTACAGTCGTTCCAAATATTGCAAACGGTATAATTAATTCTTTTGTGTTTCCCGAATTCCCTGGTGTTATTGCTGTTAAAGCAGCTGGAATAGCCATNNTAACCAGAACACCTGAGATCAATCCAGAAATTACAACAATTTTTTTTCTGCTCTTCACATAATCTGTCATTGCACCCCAAAACGGAGTCAAGAAGAATCCAACGGCATTGTCGAATATCATTAAAATACCAGTAAGAAAAGCTCCAAATCCAAATCCTAATGAACTAGATGCATTTAAGAGATTAAAATCAGTACCTCCAGCTTGTAAAAATACGGGTAAATAATTATAGTAGGCCCCCCACACAAATGTCCAACTGAATTCAAACATTCCAAAAATAAGTACATACTTCCAAAACTGTTTACTCTTTTTTTTCTTCTCTTTCATAAATAATCTCCCCTCTAAAAATATAGTTTGTAAAATCTATTATTGACAGGAGGACCAATGCACACATTAAACTCTGGTTTCTCCTTATTCAATTCAAATACAACAGTAGCTAAAGTAAAATTACTAAAATCATCTTCTTTATAGATGCAAAGTGGTGATGTTCTATCTTTCAGAACCTCGATTAAGCCATCAACTGATAGAACCGTCATATTTTCCATTAATTTTTTTACTGTATCATATCGCTTGTAGGTATCACGTTTCATTCTCTTTAGCAAATTATCATAAAATGCAATATCTTTTACTTTAAGTAATTGAAGTGCATTTGTAAAAAATGCAGAATCATCACTGACAACTTCATGATTTGTATGATAATATAACTCTCCATTGTTTTCTGACATTGAAGACACAACTTTATTAGCTGAACATTCAAGCGACTCTACTCCGCCTGGACCTCCGATCATATAATTTTGCCCCGAAGCATGGGGAACAGACATTAAGAAATCTTTCATTTCTTTAAACGAACGACATTGTAGTGCTTTTCTTACTACAAAATCCTCTGGCAATCCTTTAGGATTAAAGTCTAATTGTATTACAGTGTTGCAAGTAATTCCGACGCCATAATTATTCATACCACATAATGAAATCTTCCCTACTAGTGTTAACATTTTATACTTTAAATCGCTATCAAACTCCTCAATTTCCAAAATCAACTGGCTACCATCATAATACTTTGGAGTGTCCATATTTTGACCTATTATATTTGATCTTTCAGAATTTCCTTTAAGGCCTACAGTTGTACAATTTGAAGGAACTGTCATACCATACTTTATAGTATTTCTAAACCATGGTTCTTCATCTGAAAGTTGTCTTGCTAGAACCCAATCAAATGGCAATTCAGCACCTTTTGCAATACCTTTTACTTCTTCAAGTAAATCAGGTGCATATTTTTTAATTGCAGGCATGAAATCCGTTTCTTTATAGAATCTATTTAAGTAATCTTCTATATCCATATTTAATTCTTCTTCTGCTGCATTTTTCCATAGTTTCATATGAGCATGAATTTCTTTCTTAAAATGTTCACCATGCTTAACCCCTCTTTGAAAAGGATTTCCTGAAACTTTCAGGATTCTAAGCTCTGAATTCATATTAGCGATTTAATACCTCCTTATCTGTAAGCAAAGCAATTACACCTTTTGCAACTTTTGCAATCTTATCAAAATCTAATTTATCAATCGTATCTCCCGGTGAATGCCCATGGGGATTTCGCGCTATAGATGTATCAAATAAGAATATCGCTGGTATTTCATATTTCCAAAATGGAGCATGTTCTGAATTTAATGCAAATGGAATACTTTTTGCTATTTCATCAAACGTTTGATCGAGATGAACCTTTCCATATGGCATATCAATATCCTCTAATTCAAATTTTTCAGACATTCTAACACCTAATTCTTTTGAATCGATATTAGATTCAACAAGAACGAAATTACCTATTCTATCTTCTTCATTAAGTTTATACTTGCGATCCATAAATTGATAAAGATTCATCCCTGCCAGATCACCTTGAGAATATTTTTCCTCTTTGTAATATCCCATTTCGTCCAAAGTAACATTAAAAGCAATTTTTTTCTCATGCTTAATCATATCTCTTACCCAAGCTGTTGAACCAATTCTATTTAAAATACCTAAAGAAGTACTTGGATTGATTCCTTTTAAAATCGGAGCTAATTCAGAAAAATGATCTACTATTTCTTTTCTCACTTGTCCTTCGTACATTTTAAGTGCTTCTTTATACCCTTCATCATAAGAAATACCGCTCATAAATTTTCCTTCAGCGAAATTATAAATCAATTCGTATTCTTCTTTCATACTGAGTGAAGTAAAAGTAAATGATTTATCCTTAATCTGCCTATGCATCAAACTATCATATTCAGATTGATAAAAATTTGGATTACTTGTTTCCTCAAGAGTTGATGCCACAAAATACATCGGAGGTGGGTTATCCATTTCTGCAAGTACACGTCCTATTTCAAGCATTGTAGCGACTCCAACTGTATCATCATTTGCACCTTGAGAATTAGCAACAGTATCATAATGTCCCATCAAAACAGCTGCTGGAAGTTCTTCTACATTTCCAATGCTGCCTTCGATATTTCTAAATTCAATATCACAACCTTCAATATAAAATTTGTGTTCTCTTACTTTAAGACCATACGATTTCATCTTTTTAACAATATAGTCAGCAGACTTATTTAACGCATCAAGAGATAAACAAGGATGACGTTCTCCTTGCATTTCATAAATTGTTTGGTAAATATTTTCTTTACTTAGTTTCATTCTAGTTTTCATAAATTCTCCATTCTTAAATGTAGTATTTTATCAATTTAACTATTTTCTGTTTGTACACTTTTGAGTATATTCTCATCTGCTAATAAAGCTGTTATACCTTTGGCAACTCTCAGAATCTTATCAAAATTCAATTTATCTATGGTATCTCCTGGCGAGTGTCCATGAGGATTTCTTGCTACTGACGAATCAAATAAAAATATGGATGGTATTCTATATTTCCAAAACGATGCATGTTCAGAACCTAATGCAAACGGGTATACTTTTACAATCTCATCAAAAGTAAGTGCTAAATAAATTTGTCCATATGGCATGTCAATATCATTTAATTCGAATTTTTCTGACATTTTATTTCCTAAATTCTCTGAATCTATATTTGATTGAATCAGAACAAAATTTCCAACTCTGTCTTTTTCATTTAGTTTGTATTTCCGATTCATAAAACTGTAAAGATCTACACCAGCAAATTCCCCTTGTGAATACTTCTCTTCCTTGTAATAGCCCATTTCATCTAAAGTAATATTGAATGCGATCTTTTTATCATCTCTAATCGCTTCTTCTACCCATGTAGTTGATCCAATACGGCTCTTCACACCTAAAGCAGTGCCTGGATGAATACCTTTGTAAATAATCCGCATCTCATTAAAATGATCTATAATCTCTTTTCCAATTGATTTTTGGTATTTATCTATGGCTTCTCCATAACTAATGTCATAAGAAATACCATCGCCATATTTTTCTGCACCATAACTATAAATTAATTCATACTCTTCTTTCATCACTAAAGATGTAAAATTCAAATTCTTATCTTTTATATTTCTTTTAATTAAGCTTTCATACTCTGGTTGATAAAAATTCGGATTACTCGATTCTTCAAGTGTTGTAGCTACAAAATATATAGGTGGTGGATTGTCTTTTTCTAAAAGAACTCGGCCAATTTCAATCATTGTAGCAACACCAACATTATCATCATTTGCGCCTTGTGTATTTGCAACAGTATCATAATGTGCCATTAATACTGCCGATGGATAATCCTCAACATTACCGATGCTGCCCTCAATATTTCGAAATTCAATATCACAACCTTCAATTTTAAACTTGCGTTCTCTAACATTAAATCCATATGAGTTCATTTTTACTGCTATATAATCTGCTGCTTCATTCAATGCATTTAGAGACAAACATGGATGCCTCTCACCTTGCAAATCATAAATTGTCTTATAAATATTTTCATTACTTAATTCATTTAAAAGATCCATATATCCATCCCCCTAACATTCAGACTACAAGTTCATATTTCAATCGTCTCTGAAAAACTTATAAATTTACTAACCATTTAGAGGAAGTAATTCTGATAGAACAAATTTTCCTTCTTTTTTTATTAAAACATCATCAAACCATATTTCACCACCACCATACTTCGGTGACTGATCACAAACAAGATCCCAATGAATCGAAGATTTATTCCCATTAGGAGCATCATCATAGCAATTTCCAGGTGTTAAATGGAACGATGTGGCCATTTTTTCATCATAATGTATATCATTCATGGGTTCTTTTACTTCTGCATTAATACCAAGTGCAAATTCTCCAATATATCTAGCCCCTTCATCTGTATCTAGTATCTGATTAAGCATTTCAACAGAACCATCTAAACACGTCGCTTCAATAATCTTTCCAGCTTTAAATAGGAATCTAATTTTATCAAATGTTTGCCCCATATAATTACTAGAAATTGAATATGTTATATATCCATTAATACTATCTCTAATAGGAGCTGTATAGACTTCTCCGTCAATATAGCTATTTTCTGCAGTGCCTATGATAGTGTTTATTCCTTTTATACTAAATCTAAGATCTGTTTCGTCACTTTTAATATGTACTCTATCTGCATTATCAAGTAATGTTTGTAGAGGTTGTGCCGCTTCGTTCATCTTTGAATAATCCATTGATGAAACTCTCATAACAAAATCATAAAAATCTTTATATGACATTTTCGCTTTATCAGCTTGTAATTGTGTTGGCCAATCAAAGACTACCCATTTTAATTCACTTGTGAATCTTGCAAAAATCTGTCCAAATTCTCTTTGATATTGTTGTAAAACTTGTGTTAATACACCTTCATAAGGATTATCTTTATTTTTACTTCTTATAACAACAAAGGCATCCACTTCATCAAAATACTTATGAATATGCTGAAACATAAGTTTAATACTATTTTCATAATCAACACTCTCATTCAGAGCTTTTAGGGACATAAGATCAAGTTCATCATCACTTACAATGTAAATAGGAAAGGCTTTTTTTTTCTTACACTCTTCTCCAATTGCAAGCATTAAAGGTTTTGAATCCTCCGCACCTAAGATTAAGCATTTTTCATTTTCTTTAATATTAATCGAATAATTCATTATGTTATCTGCTAACTGTACGATTTCTGGCTTCATTAATCATCTTCCTTTCCGTTGACTCATAAGCATTTCAAAACTTTTAGGATCTACCCTGTGATTTGAATAAGTCGTGTTAACTTTAGAAATTCCACCTTTTTTTATAGTAAATTTAGGTGATAACAACACCTCACCATTGATCATATTTCCGCTTGCTCCATCATGGAAAATGCATTGTTCATTATAGAGTTTTAATAATGTAATATCTGCTAATTTACCGACTTCGACACTTCCATATTTTGTAGATCGATTGATGGCACCTGCTACATTTTCGGTAGCCATTTGAATAACTTCCATAAGAGTAAATCCAAATGTCATTAGCTTCGACGCAATAATGGAAATACTGTAGAAATGAGGTGTGAGAAACTGTTCCTCTTTCCTTAAGGAAATAATATCAGTACCAAACAGATCTGGCTTGAATCCTAAATCAACGGCTTTCTTCAATTCCACGAAATCTAGATGACCTTTTCCAGGACACAAGTCAAGCAATACACCTCTTAAAAGTGCATCCTCTAAGCCAGAGACAGGTTTTTCATTGTTTATTATACCGCCTGGATGTGGCGTAAAAGCATGTGTTAGAATATCTCCACGTTCAAGATAACTCAATATTTCACTTGTCTTTTCATAAACTTCTTGAGCAGTCATTTCCTTTAATACATGTGCTCCTAAATGTATCATTAGTGGAATTTTGTGTTTATGCGCTACCTCTGCAGCAACTTTAAAAATATTATACGGTTTAAACAGTAAAGCATTTTCAACTGCTCTAACTTTTATTCCAACAATAGAATTCTTGTTGTTTTCAATCACTAAGTCGAGTTTTTCATAATCGATTCTTTCATAATCTATTTCCGGAAGAGATTTTTCACCTTCTGGAGCAAAATGTACAAAATGAAACACATCAGTTATATATTTGCCTTCTAAGCTTCTTCTTCCATCTTTAAAATTTTCCCACCCAAGACTACCAGCATCACATACAGTTGTAACACCTGTTGTAACACCTGCTTCATCAGGCGTTACACAAATTGGAATCAATTCGGGTACTACATGGGCATGTATATCCATTAACCCAGGTGTCGCAATTAATCCTGATGCATCAAAAGTTTCATCTGCATTTATTTCAATTTTAGTATCAATCTTAATGATGAATTCATTTTCAATGTAAATGTCTGTAATTGCATCATATTTTGTTTTAGGATTAATCAATCTACAGTTTTTAATTAATATGGAACTCATTTAATCACCTTATTTCAATAAATGTGCATAGTCAGTTTGTACATGCGGCTTCAAATATAGTAACACTTCTGTCAAAGTTTTAATCGCAACATTAACATCTTCATCAGTCATCGCTGTCGAAATATTCATTAGTCCTCTGTTAGCAGCATGTATACCTCTATTCATCNNACATCTTTCGCATCAATAATTGGATTTTTAGACCAATGAATATAAAGGAGTGATCCTGACCTTGTAGCAAATCCATACATCCCTGCATTATCAAAAGCTCCTTTTATACCAACTTCTAATTTCTCACCTAATCGGTTTATATGATTGATTGCATTTTCATCAAGAAGTTCAACCGCTTTTATACCTGCACTCATAGCAACGGGATGTCCATTAAATGTTCCCGAATGGAAGTACTCCCCACTTACTGGATGAAAAATATCCATAATCTCTTGTTTCGCTCCAAATGCGCCGATCGCAAAACCACCACCAATTGATTTTCCTAAAGCTGTTATGTCAGGAATAATATTATACATTTTCTGAATGCCACCTGTGTTTAATCTAAATGTCACAATCTCATCAAATATCAATAGGACTTTATATTGATCACAAAGTTCACGTAATCCTTTCATAAATTCTAGAGTCGCTGGAATCATACCGGCAGTATTCATTACAGGCTCAATAATTACACCAGCAACTTCTCCATCATATTGCTTTAAAAGAATTTCAATACTAGCTAAATCGTTAAATCTTCCAACTTTAACAGCATCTAATCCACACTTTGGGACACCTGGTTTAGAAGGCTTTGGAATAGGCATTGGTGCCCCACTCATATCTGGTTTTGTATTTATCTGAGCTAAGTCATGACTACCGTGATATGCACCATCTGTTTTTATAATTATTTCTTTACCAGTATAAGCACGCGCTGCTCTCATAGCCATCATAGTCGCCTCGGTTCCCGAATTCACAAATCTAATTTGATCTATTCCAGGAAATCTATCTACAATAAGATTAGCTAATTTATATTGACTTTCAACAGGTGCACCTAAAATAATATCTTTCTCAATAGCTTCTTTAGCAGCTTTTACAATTTCAGGATGACTATGTCCATGAATTAACGATGTATAGTTATTTTGAAGATCAATATATTCATTGCCATCAACATCAATTAATTTTGCGCCTTTACCTTTTTCCATATACGTTGGATAAGGATTATAAAAAGTTGCCCACCTAGTGTCACCGCCAGGCAAAGAAGAAACAGCTAGTTCTGAATGTTTTTTTGATATTTTTGTTCTACTTTCGTATTTTGCTACAATTTCTTCCCATATTTTGTTATCCATTGTTAATCCCTCCATTAGTCAAGAATAGCTCCATTCCAAACGCTACCTACTTGTTTTGCATATCTTTTTAAATATTTGCTATCAACTTTTAATCCTATTGGCTTAAATGTTTTTCTTCTTTCTTCTAGTATTTCCTCTGTAACATGTAATTCAATATTTCTATTAGGAATATCTATCGTAATCATATCGCCATCTTTAATCAATCCAATAACTCCACCTTCAGCTGCTTCTGGAGCAATATGTCCAACACAAGGACCTCTTGTGCCTCCTGAAAATCGGCCATCTGTAATAAGTGCTGTAGATTCACCAAGCCCCATTCCCATTAAAGTTGTTGTAGCAACAAGCATTTCTCTCATACCTGGACCACCTTTTGGTCCTTCATATCTAATAACTACTACATCGCCTTTTATCACTGTTCCATCAACCATTGCTGTTACTGCATCTTCTTGATTATCATATACTTTTGCCGGTCCAGTGTGATTTAACATATTTTCAACAACTGCCGATTGTTTTACAACCGCTCCAATTGGTGCAATATTCCCTTTTAATATTGCAAGCGATCCTTGCTTATGAAAAGGTTTATCAATACTAGTTATTACATTATTGTTTTTATTCTCAACATTTGCAATTATTTCACGCCATGTAAACCCACTAACAGTACTAACATCTAAATTAAGGTACTTATCTCCAAGTTCTTTAAACACAACTGGAATTCCACCTGCTTGATCAAAATCAAATAAAGTATGTTTTCCTGAAGGTTTCACCCCTACAAGGTGTGGCGTAGCTTTACTTATCTCTTCAATTTCCTCAGGAGAAACACTTAATCCAAATTCATCCGCTATTGCCGGTAAATGAATGGTCGCATTAGTTGATCCTCCGATTGCCATAGTAACTTTTAATACATTATTCATTACTTCTTGGTTTACAATATCTCTTGGTAAAATATTTTTCTCAACGAGATCAACAATAAGCATACCACTTTTTTTCGCTTCTCTATATTTTTCAGAAAATACCGCATGTGTTGTTGAAGAACCTGGAACTGTCAGTCCCATCATTTCAGATACACAAGACATCGTATTAGCAGTACCCATCATTGAACAAGAACCTGAAGTTGGACAGATACTGTCTTCCATTACTTTTAATCTTTCATGAGACATAATACCTCTTTGAACAAGTGAAACAGCTTCTCTAATTTCATATATAGATATATCTCTACCTTCAAATTTGCCTGGAAGCATTGGCCCTCCTGTTACAAAAACACTCGGAATATTCAAACGTCCAATTGCCATTAAGCCTGCTGGTACAATTTTGTCACAAGAAGCTATTACAACAATACCATCCAGTTGTTGACCTTGAACTACAACTTCAATTGAATCTGCAATTACTTCTCTACTTGCGAGTACATAACACATTCCATCGTGTCCTTGAGTTAATCCATCGCAAAGGCTTATTGTGCTTACCTCAAACGGAACACCTCCAGCAGCTCTTACTCCATCTTTTGCCGCCTGAGCTAATTCTCTAAGATGTCTATGTCCAGGGTGCATTTCATTAAACGAATTAATGATTCCAATGAATGGTTTATCTAATTCTTCATCGATTATTCCACACGCTTTTAAATGGGCTCTCATTCCAGCTTTATCTATACCTTCAGTTACTACATGACTCCTATACTTTTTCATATTAACCTCCATTTAAATATTTAATTAAATCAACTAGTTACTCTTTTATTATAATACTTCGCCGATTACCAGAACACTCAATTATTAAATACTTTCAAATAACTTATGAAAAAGATTCAACTATTGATATGAACTCCTCTTTAGAAACAATGGCTTTCGACTTAATACTCGTTTCTTTAACTTTTGCTAAAATAGCGCTTTCCTCTTCTACATTAAGTTTTAGACCTAGTTGCTCAGCCATTACCCTGATTGATGCTAAACCACTTTTTTTACCAAGTACTACACCTGACTTATGACCAGTAAACGACGGATTTGTTGCAAACATAGCTAAAGGCTTGTTAAGAACTAAATCTATACCAATTCCAGATTCACGTACAAATATATTGTCACCAACTACTGGCTTATTAACCGGAATATCAAAATTAGAAATTGCCTGAACTCTTTGTGATACACTTCTAAGGTTTTCATACTTATAATTATTTTCAATTCCATATAAAATTCTCATGCCTGCAATTATTTGCTCAAGAGCTGCATTTCCAGTTCTTTCTCCCATACCATTGACACAAGTATGTATAACTTCTGCACCAGCCTCCATAGCCGCAAAGGAAATAGCTGTACCCATGCCAAAATCATTATGTGTATGAATTTCAATTTTAACATCATATTTTGCCTTTAATTTACTAATTAATTTTTTTACCGCTCCAGGTAATATACAACCCATGGTATCAACAATACCAATTGAATCTGGATTAGCTTTTTCAATTATTTCACTATATAAGTTAAATAAAAAATCTAAATCCGCACGTGTAGTATCATAACCGAAATACAAAACTTCTAGACCTTTGCTCTTTCCATACTTAATGGTTTCAATACTTCTATCTATCACATCTTGATGCGACCATTTCGCAAACTGATACTTTAATTTTGGTTCACTTGTTGGTATTTCGATTACAACACCATCAGCCCCACATTCAACAGCCATGTCAATATCTTCTTTCATAGCTCTTGCAAATGTATAGATTTTTGCCTTTAAATTCAGTTTTGTAATAGCTTTAATAGCTTCTTTATCTGATTCAGAAACTGCAGGCATTCCAGCCTCAATTCTTTCTACACCTAATTCATCTAATAGTTTTGCAATTTCTACTTTGTCTTCAACACTAAATACAACTCCTGGAGTTTGCTCTCCATCTCTTAACGTAGCATCATGTATAATTACTTTTTGAGGAAGTTTTAATTCATCTCTAAATTCTTCTAAGTCGTTAAATGGGCTTGCCCACCAATTGTCTGATTTATATGTTTTCATTTTTTTCTCCTTTTAT
>LGOV01035290.1_pt2 | contig 11617 bp, 10 predicted proteins | sample 469881 | NCBI WGS metagenome assembly LGOV01 (sample SAMN03857199, study PRJNA290197) | marine sediment metagenome | biome: marine cold seep biome; feature: cold seep; material: marine sediment; isolation source: sample #5579, elevator 3A push core 41 containing 12 cm of sediment... ...
CTATATCTTGCAAATATCTCCATAGCAAATGTATTCAATGCAAAAGTAGAAGGCACACTGTAATCATTAAAAGTTAATAAGAATACTCCTATAACCACTATTGTTATACCTGTTTTACATTGTGGTAACCAAATTCTAAAAAATACTTTTCTATCAGAACTAAGCAACCTACCAACTTCCATTAAATTCATTGGAATTTTCATCATTGAATCATATATAATAATAATAGCTAAAGGTAACCATGCCATGGCCTGAACGAAAACGCTTATACCCCACCCTGTTAAATAAATCCTACTACCGATAATATCATTTATCAATGATACGATATGCATCCACATAACTGTATGTATAGAAATAGGCAATGATATAAATCCTATTAATAACCATACAAAAAACTGTCGTCGTCGTTTATTCATGCTAACTAGTCCAAGGGCAATGATTGAAGCAAACAAAGCCACAATCAAAGCTACACTTAAACTATAAAATACAGTTTTTATAAGCAATACAACTGCTCTCATATCCATCAATGGATCCATTACCGAACTATTAAGACTGATGATTTCATAAACTCCCTTTAGAAAAAATACTCCCAACGGTAATAAAGATATCAGAAAATATGGAATTATTAGTAGCAAATGACCTTTTTGTTTTCTCATCGAATAAATACCTTTCCTAGTATTTCTTTAGTTTTTTCAATTTCTTTATAGACATCCTCTAAAGATACATCTAATGTCTTAATCTTTTGTCCATCAATTTCTATTTCGCCATCAAATGCTCTTGTTGAAACTTGGATCCAACCAATTTCAAATAAAAAATCTTCAGTTGCTTCACTAAGTATATAATCAACAAAAGCTTGAGCGTTCTGATTGTTAGCTGACCCTTCTATTATAGCAACTGTATTTGGCACAATCAATGTTCCTTGATCATCTGGCCCTTGATCAGGCCAAATAATCTTAACAGGTTTTCCTTTATCGATTGCTACTAATGCATCATCAGTATCTGTTAATCCAAAAATTAATTGTCCGTCAGCTACAAGATCTCTAACAGTAGCATTTCCATTAACAACACGAACACTTCTCTTATATATAGCTTTATAAAAGTTTGTTGCCGCATCACTCCCTAAATTTGCAAATATAGCTGCTGCATGTGTTGCAGTTGTGCCAAATATAGGACAAGCAATACCAACTTTTGACGCTTCATATTTCTCATTAAGCACATCAGCAAACTTCGTCGGATAATCATCAAATTGTACTAAATCTGTATTCACCAATATACACCTTGCTCTACCACCAAATGCTGTCCAATAACCTTCATCATCTTTATAGTTACTCAAAATATCGTCTGCTTCCACTGACTTATAAGATGCCAGAACCCCTTTTTCTTTTAATAATATTGTTTGAGCAAATTCTCCATTCCAGAAAACAGCTGCTACCGGATTATCCTTTTCTTCAATAAGTTTATTTACCATACCAGTGGTCTTACTTGCTTCACTATCGTAGGCTGCTAAAACTTTAATTCCTGTTTTTTCTTCAAAATTATTAAATACCTGTTCTGAATAATTTCTATCTACAGACGTATAAATAATAACCGTATTTTCCTCTCGTTTACAGCATACAAGTAGCAAAATAAGCATCAGACATAATATAAATATTCTTCTAAATGCATGATTACTCCTCATCTCAATACCCTCCATATCTAAAAAACTATTCTAACGCCTATATCATACCCATTTTTTTTAATTAAACTCAAAATATTAATATTTTACTCTTATTGTAGATTTATAATCTAACAACTCTTAATTAACAAAATAATACTACTGAATTAATACATCTACAATTAAAATATTTACAATAAAAAACTATCTATATATTGAAATGTCAACAATACAGATAGTTTTATATTTAAAAAATTATTAAATTTGAATTATATTAATTCAATCTCGATATTAAAATCATTACTGCTATAACAAATAAAATTATTGTCAAGATCCCTCTAATTTTTTTGATTTTTTTTGGATCAAAAGAAGTATATTTCGGATTAAGTTCTCCTTCACAAAATGGACACTGCGTCATATGATCTAGTACCTCTCTTTGGCAATGAGGACACTTAACGATATGTTTTTCATAATTTGTCTTTGATTTTTTCTTATCCAAGATTTCCTCCTTATGGTTTAAGCCAAACTTCTGTAGAGAAGAGAATAAATAAAAAGAATGCTAAAATAAAAACAAATCCAACTAAAAGTCCTGCTAATAAGGCACTTTTCATTAAAGAAATAGTCTCTTTTTTTGTTAAATTCAAATCATATCTCTCAACAGATTCCAAATTTTTTCTTTTTTTCCTATACCATGGAGCTCCTTCAAAATTCATATCTGCAACTACACGTCCATCATCCTCTTTATTATTATCATTAACCATGTTATTTCACAATCCTTTTTATTAATCTAAAAATTTTCCAGTATAAAGGTGACACGCTACTGTATGCCCTGCTTTTACTTCTCTCATTTCAGGAATTTTAGTTTTACATATCTCCATACATTCACTACAACGTGTATGAAATTTACATCCTGATGGTGGATTTGATGGTGAAGGTATATTTCCCTCTAAAATAATTCTATCATTTTTCATATCAGGATCAGAAATAGGAATAGCACTAAATAATGCTTTAGTATATGGATGTAATGGTTCTGAAAATATAGACTCCTTATCAGAATACTCTACAAGATTTCCTAAATACATAACTCCAACATTATCTGAAATATGTTCAACAACAGATAAATCATGAGATATAAACAAATAAGTAAGGCTATATTTTTCTTGTAATTCATTTAATAAATTAATTATCTGTGCTTGCACCGAAACATCTAGTGCAGAAACTGGTTCATCACAAACTATAAAATCAGGATTTAATGCAATAGCACGAGCTATACAAATTCTTTGTCTTTGCCCACCTGAAAACTCATGAGGATAACGAGTCTTATGATAAGGTTGAAGACCACAATCTATCATTACTTTTGAAATATATTCATCAAATTCTTCTTTTGGTATTAATTTATTATCCCTAACTGCTTCCCCAATAATTTCACCTACTGGCATTCTTGGAGAAAGACTTGAATAAGGGTCTTGAAAAATAATCTGTATTTTAGGTCTCATTTTCCTTAATTCTTTTCTACTAAGTTCATGAAGATCTTTACCCTCAAAAATAACTTGTCCATCAGTCTTATTAGTTAATTTAAGAATTGTCTTACCTATAGTTGTTTTTCCACATCCGGATTCACCTACTAATCCCATTGTAGTTCCTCTTTTAATGCTAAAACTTACATCATCTACAGCCTTTACATACGACTTAGCTTTCATAAAAACATTAGAAGCAATAGGATAATATTTTTTTAAATTTTTTACTTTAAGTACGTCTTCATCATTTATTGAATTTTTTTCAATCATCTTACTCCTCCTTATCTTTTAAATATCTATAACATGTAACCATATGAGTATCAGAAAGAAAAATTTGAGGAGGATATTCTCCATTACACTCTTCTATTGTTCTATCACATCTATCTCTAAAATAACAATAATTCGGCATATTAACAGGATTAGGAACTGAACCTGGTATACTAAATAACTTACCTGATTTTTTATCTCCTATACCTGGTCGACTTGCCATCAATCCAATAGTATATGGATGTGATGGGCTATGAAATATTTCATGTGCTGTTCCTTTTTCTACAACTCTACCTGCATACATAACTACTACTTCATCTGCCATCTCAGCAATAACACCTAAATCATGTGTAATAAGCATAATACTACTATTAACCTTATCTTTTAAATTTCTTAACAAATCCATAATCTGAGCTTGAATAGTAACATCTAAGGCAGTAGTTGGTTCATCAGCAATAATAAGTCTTGGATTACATGATAACGCCATAGCAATAACTACTCTTTGTCGCATACCACCTGAAAGTTCATGAGGATACATTTTATAAACCTTTTCTGGATCAGGTATTCCAACCATTTTAATCATTTCTAATGTATGAGATTTTATATCTTCTTTACTCATTTCTGAATTATGAAGTTCTATTACTTCATCGATTTGCATTCCAATTCGAAAAACCGGATTTAAACTTGTCATCGGTTCTTGAAATATCATAGCTATTTCATTTCCTCTAATTTTTTGCATTTTTTCTGTAGGAATTTTAGCAATATCATAAGCCATTTCACCAAAATCAAATCTAATTTCTCCATCTACTATTTGTCCTTGAGGTCGTTGAACTAATTGCATTATCGATAAACTTGTTACCGATTTACCACAACCTGATTCTCCAACTATCCCAACAGTTTTTCTCTTTGGAATATTAAAAGTTACACCATCTACCGACTTTACAACTCCTATATCCGTAAAAAAATAAGTATGCAAATTCTCAACTTCAAGTAAGTTATTACTATCTTTCATCGTTGTAGTATATTCAGATTCTGGTACATTTTTACGATTTCTCATTTTTTCAAAATTTGCAGTTATTTTTCTGTTTTCTTTAGAAATTCTTCTTGATTCTTTAGCAGAAATATAATCGCTATTTTTATTAGTTGTTTTCTTTGTGATTTTTTTATTTTTTTTCATACTCCACCTATCGTTTCATCTTAGGGTCAAACGCATCTCTAAGCCCATCACCAACAAAATTAAATCCGAGTACAGTCAAAAGAATCAACATTCCAGCAGGTATCCAAACAAACCAAAAGTTAGTCATTTCATATGCTGTACTAACGCCACTAATTATATTTCCCCATGAAGCATACGGAAATTTAACACCCAAACCTAAAAAACTTAAAGTTGATTCATAAATAATNNACAAGTCCAAGTGTAGCTAATACAATTAATTGTGGAATTACATTAGGTATCAAATGTTTAAAAATTCTTCTAGAAATTTTCAAACCTGTAGCTTCAGCTGCTAGCATAAATTCTTGCTCTCTAAGCGAAAGAATTTGACCTCTAACCATTCTTGCAATTCCAGGCCAACTCATAATTCCTAAAATAAGCATCAAATAATATATCCTAACTTTAGGATCTATATCTAATGAATCCATAACAGAACCAACAATAATTAATAATGGCAAAAATGGTATACAATTGAAAACATCAACAATTCTCATGATTATCATATCAGTCCATTTTCCAAAATAACCTGCAATCCCACCCATAATAACACCAATTAATGTCTCTAAAAATACAACAATAAATCCTATTACTAATGAAATTTTACCACCATACATAAGTCGTGTTAATACATCCATTCCATGTTGATCTGTACCTAGCCAATGTTTAAATGAAGGCTGTTCATGTATAGAAATCAAATGTGTATCCGTTTCAGTTTTAACAGTGTACATATTGTTAAGTCGCGAAATATTAAAATCTACATCGTTTCCATCTTCATCAGCAAAAACAAATAAAGTATCTTTATTCATTATTGCTTTAGTAAGTTCTTTTTTAAATTCAACACTTAAATATACATCTTGAGCGCTAGATTTAAATGCAATTTGCGAAACTAATGCATAGTCTTCTTTTCCATCAGACGTAATACGATATACACTCACCATATTTTCTTCTTTATCAAACTCATATCTTTCTTCATTATATTCAAAGAAATCTACTTTATCATTTTTAAGTGTTTTTTCTACTAAATACTTAAAATCATATGTCAAATTATTATCTTTAATAGCTGATTCCACATATAAAAAAGATTCAAAAGCCACATTTTTAGCTACTCCAAGTATATAATTTCTTCCTTCTTTTTCAATAATATATTGTTCATTATTATATATAAAATTCATTTCATCTTGATTAATAGCAGTCTTAATTAATTCTTCAATCCCATCTATCGCCTCAATTTCATTAAGAGATTTCATCTTAAGTATTCCTCTTAAATAAATCACTTCAGCAATAGGTTCAACATAAGAAATACCACATAAATCTTTTCCTTCTTCAATTATATAATATTTTTTACCTTTTTCAGTAAAACTACTATCTCCTTTATTACTTGCTAATATAAATTTTGAATGCGCATTTGAATTATAAATGTTTTCATCAGATGTAGTATATCTATACTGATCGTTTAATGTAACACTTGCATATTCTTTTGACATAGTACCAATATACTTAAACACTTGCGTTTCATCATATGGCGAAAAAAGTCCGCCTATAAATGAAAATATAAACATAACTGATATTATAATAAAACCTATAATTGCTAATCTGTTTCTAAGAAATCTTTTTATAACTAACATTCCTGGAGATAAAACTTTTATCCTTTGAACATTTGATAAACTGTCAGCTTCAGAATCTACTTGATAAGTTGTTTCTTTACTTTTATTTTCTTTATCCATGATTGCCCCCTACCCTAACTAACTCTTACTCTTGGATCAACCACTGCATATAAAATGTCGGCAATCAATGTTCCTAAAAGTGTTAAAAATGCCATAAATACCATATAAAACATNNGGTATCTGAAATAATGTCTCTGTTATTAAAGCTCCAGCAAAAAGTCCAGGTAAAGATCCACCTAAAATTGTCACTATTGGAATTAATGTATTTCTAAACGCATGATGATTTATTACTCTTTTTTCTGATAACCCTTTAGCTCTTGCAGTTCTAATATAATCAGAATTTAAAACTTCAAGCATATTTGTTCTAGTATATCTCATCAATCCACCAATACTAACAATAGCAAGTGTCATAATTGGTAAAATAAAATGTATTGCAATATCTAGAGATTGATCAAATCCACTCAATTGTTCATAAAACCTTCCAACTTTACCATATAACGGTAACCATCCAAGCCATACTGAAAATACTAATTTCAGTATTGTAGCAAAGAAAAATGTAGGTAATGAAATACCTAACAAAGCAAGTACCGTAATGCTATAGTCAGTATGACTATATTGTTTTCTAGCTGCTAATATACCAAGTGGTATTGCAATACAAATTTGAAGTATAAAAGCTATTGATCCTAATTTAAAAGAATCCCAAATAACATCTGAAAACTTTTCTATAACTGGCACATTAAATTGCCATGAATCACCAAAATCACCACGAATAGCATTTTTAGCCCATTGCATAAATCCTTCTATAATCCCTTTATCCATACCATATGTTGTATTTAATTGAGTTAACCATTCGCTATAACTTTTAGCTCCAGGCATTTGTGAAAGCATTCTTGCTTGTCCCTCAACATATGATGTTGGTATACTTCTCATAATTGCATATATAATCAATGACACAAAAAAAAGTAAAACTACTGATATTGCTAATCTTTTTAATATATATTTTCTCATTTTCCACCTTTTCTCTATAACATTAAATAAGCCTGCTTTAAGCAGGCCTATTTAAGCTTAATATCTTATTTCATTTCTAATAATTCAAGATCCTTCATCCATCCCCAATAAGTAGTAATATTAGGTGTTACAGTATCCATTTCTACACGTTCTGTACTAAATATTACTAGATTTTGTCTTTGATAAGTTGGTATTTCTACTCCCCAATCAAGAATAATATCTAATGCTTGTTTATAAGCAATTTTTCTAAATGCTTGATCTGAACTTTGTCTTGCTTCAATAATCAAACGGTCAAGTTCAGGATCATCAATATTGTAACTATTACTTTCAGTTCCACCTTTTCCTTTACCATTTGAACTATGGTATACCTGATACATATCTGGATCAATTGTTGATCCCCATGCAGCAGTCCACATTAAATGAACATTTGAATCTAAAGAATTCCATAAAACATTTGTATCTGATGGATCATTAATATTTAATGTAATTCCAATTTTACCTAATGCTTCTCTAGTATCTGCTAATATTGCAAACGCTGGGTGATCTCCTTCTCCAGAACCTGGAACTATAATTTCATATTCTAAAGAAGCTCCTTCTGGTGCATTAGTAAACATTCCGCTTACTTCATCATAAGTATATCCAGCAGCTATAAAAAATCCTTTTGCTGCTTCAAGAGCTGCATCATATTTAGCATCTGCTACCATATCTGATGTAAAAATTGGATTTCCGTCAACATCTTTTGAATATACGATTTCATAATTCTCATCAGCTTTTTGTGGTGCTGCCCATGAAGTGTTTGACATTGGATAATTAAGAACAGCAGCAGCATCTCCATAATAACTGTCAATTGCTACATCTCTATAAACTGAATAAACAGTTGCAAAACCTTTTCTTAAGTTTTTACTTTCTTCAGATGATGGATTACCATCAACATTTACATTAGTTGCATTTATTCCAATATATCCATATCCAAGATTATCTACAGAATTTGCAGTAATCACATTTCCAACTACTTCAGTATTTGAATTATAAGTTTTTAATTCTTCAAATTTAGCAACTGATCCTGATGGATTAGCAATGTCAATTTCGCCTGTTCCAACACCAGCAATCATTTCACCGTCAGTAGTTTCTTTAAGTTGTAAATACTTAGTTTTTGGTTCACCTTTATAATAATGCTCGTTTGCTTCAAGGTAAACTACTTTATCTTCATACTTAATAAATTTATACGCTCCTGCTCCCATAGGTTGAGTAGTCTTAGACTCAATTAAAGAAAGATCTTCTCTTGGGAATCCAAACATGTTTTTATCATAATCATATAATGATGCATCTCCATAATAATGCATTGGTGATAAGTCTACTCCAGCAATTGTATAAACAGCTGGTGCTTCAAAACCTCTAACTTGAACTTCAACTTCAGTTTGACTTATTTTCTTAATTCCTTCAATATTTGGAACTTCAACACCTTCTGAAGAAGCTAATTTTGCTTGAAGAAGAATTTCTCCTACTCCCTCTTCAATATCTGGTTGGAAATAACTTTCACTACCACCATAATTAGCACTTAATGTTTTCCAATCTCCACCATACTGAGCAAGAATGTCTTCAACTACTGTTGCTTCATCTTCAATAGTATTTGAATCATAATCTCCATCTGTATTATAGAAAGTAGCAAATAAATCTTTAGCTAAAGGATCAGCTTCTGTATAACTTGCCCAAGAGTCATCACCATATAAGCTTTTAACCCAATCAAGTTCAGATACTAATATATCACTAACAAACCCATTAATAAATGCTGCAGATTCTTCGTTAGGCTCATTAATTCCAGCAGCAAGTTCCTCTGGTGAAATAGAAAGTTCTTCTGCCATTGAGTTATTCATACGATAATTAGTCATTCCTAAAATATTATAAGAATATAATGTTGAAGATCCAGTATAAGTAGGATCTGAAAGAACATAATAAGAAAAAATAATATCGTCAGCGTCAGCATATTCGCCATCACTAAATTTTACATCATCTCTAATTTTTAAATTATAAGTTGTAATATCAGAAGCTTCGTCATAATTAACTGTTACATCAGATATTCCATTATAGAAATACTCTGTACCATTATAAGTTGCTTTTTCACCATCTATAGCATTATAAATGATTCCACCACTTCTATCAGTTAATAACACATTTTCCTGTGTTAAGTCTGATACGTCCATATCATACGCAGTAGTACCAAAAAATGGACTAAATTTTTCACTAAACGCTGCATAACCAACAACAAGTGGTGTAAGGTTTACAGGTTCTTCTACAACTTCAGGCTCTTCTACAGGTTCAGAAACTTCTTCAGCTTCTTTAACCTCTTTTACTTCTTCTTTCGGAGTACACCCCGCTATTGACATAACTAATGTCAATATTAAAAATAATACCAAAAATCTTTTCATAATTCCTCCCTTAATATTATATAAATACAAGAATCCAATATTTCTATATTTTATGAATTCTTGATTATAGCTGTGAAAAATTTACAATATATCATATCTTTTATATAATTTACCATAATATCTTTTATATTTCTATATATATTATATACAATTCATTTGAAAATTCCACTATTTTCTGAAAATTCTTAATTATACAACAATCTTTAATTTCATTTTTTCTTATTTTTTTCAAAATAGTCATACGAGGATTTTGCTAATATACGCTCATAATAATCCTTAGAATTAATATCTAATGGCTCGTCTTCTTTACTAATTAAACACTTAAGAATTGGGATTAACTGACGTCCATATAGTTTCATAGACACTGTAGGATTAACCGACGGCCAAGCATTACAACTCACTACTACTCTTCTATTAGTTGTATTTATACAATTCTTAATTTCATCGTATGCTTTATCATTTGTTTTAAAAATTAATTGATCAATAGTCCCCGTTGGAATACCTTCAATAGCTTTAACTTGATATGGTTCTTTTTCAAAGTCATAAGGATCCGCTGTAATATCAAGAACAATTGAATATAATGGTAATTCTATTAAATCCTGATTTGTTACTATATACTTTGAAGTATCATTTCTTGATGATGCATCAACTAATATATCAGCATTTCTTAATTCCTTTCTAAAAAGATTAGAATTTCCTGTCAAGCTTCTCGTAAGTAGTATAATTTTTAATCCACCATACTCATCATTTAATTTATAAAATCTCTCATTTGATAAGTCTTTAAAAGCCCTCGCAACTGTTAATCCAATTTCACCCATGCCTATAATTACAATATTTATAGGTCTATCTAATTTCTTGTTTTTTAAATTAATCTCTAATTCATTTAATGCCTCTTGAGCTCCATTAAAAGCAGTCTCATAATTATTAACTACAACTCTGCGATTATCGTCATCAACCATTGAGTCCATTGAAAAAGATATAATACCTAGTTTCTTCATTAACAAATTTCTACTTTCACGAGTAATATAATGTAACATAGAAACTAAAATTGACCCTGATTTCATTTTCTTAAGTTCTTCATGCTCTGGCGTCCGAAGTACTATCACTACATCTTTCGAAAATACTATATCTCTTTTAGCAAAATTTATATATTCGTTTTCTTTTAGATAATCTTCTTCTGAAAACCCCATTTCTTCACCATAATTATTTTCTAACCAAATATCTATATTACTTTCTCCCAATTCACTAAAAAAAGCTGGTAAAAACGATCTTACTTCTTTAATTTCTTTATTTAATTTTGGAAAACTATAACTTTTCTTCATAATTTCACATACTCCTTTTCATTACATCAATTCAACTTATAGAACTGAACTCCTAAACAACTTTCTGAATTATATTTCACTGCTATTTACCTAAAAGAAAATCAACTAAATTTTTATGTCGAATTCCATCATCCACACCAATTGGTATTCTATCCATAGCTAAAACAGTTTTAGGATAGGCATCTTTAATGGATTTTAATACTCTATATTCTCGTTCCACCACCTCTTTACTTGCCAAAAGATAGGTTACTTGATAATACTGTCTCCCATCAAAATTAAAGGTCGTAGAAATATACCAAATATCATAAAAGTCTTTCATCCTACTAGTAAGTTCAAATCTTTGAAGAATTACATCTAGTTTTTCAGCCACAGTACTTTCTAATGAATAAGTATGAACCCTTACATCTTCAAATCCATCTAACTGAGCTTTCATGTTTCTCATTTCTGTCTTTGGAACAACAACATCACCTACCCCAAAATCTATATTTACAGGTGTTCTTGTATTATTTATAAAACTGGCGAAAAAACGTCTACCCTTTAGGGTAG
>LGOV01011935.1_pt1 | contig 11597 bp, 11 predicted proteins | sample 469881 | NCBI WGS metagenome assembly LGOV01 (sample SAMN03857199, study PRJNA290197) | marine sediment metagenome | biome: marine cold seep biome; feature: cold seep; material: marine sediment; isolation source: sample #5579, elevator 3A push core 41 containing 12 cm of sediment... ...
GCATCACATACAACATCGTGCTATAATTAAGCATACGTTTTCATAACTCACGGAATGAAGCGTCTGGAATTGATCGCAAATAAATTAATCGGCTTAAATTACATCTATTCATTTTAATCACCGTTGCGTAAAACTTGACAGTTCAAACAGCACACTTAAAATGTAGTAGATTTTTTTGTGCACATTTTTTCATCAATGAAATACAATTCCGGAATAATGTATCTCGCTGACAAACAAAAAGTAAAAGAGGAGTTGTTTTAATGGAACAGAAAAAAATTAAAGAACCACAGAAAAGAGAACAATGGGGATCAAAGATTGGATTTATTATGGCTGCAGCCGGATCTGCAGTTGGTCTAGGAAACATTTGGAAATTTCCATTTACTGCCGGAGAAAATGGTGGTGGAGCATTCGTATTTATTTATTTAATTTTTATCGTACTAATAGGTTTCAGCATTATGTTGACAGAATTTGCACTTGGTAGAAGAAGTAAGCTCGCTGCAGTAGGAGCATTCAAGTCTGTAGACAAAAAATGGACATTTGTAGGAATCATAGGTGTTTTAAGTGGATTCTTGATTATGGGATTCTATCCTGTAGTTGGCGGATGGGCACTTGCTTACATTTTCAAGGTGACGGGAGGTCTGCTAAACAGTCCGGAACTAATAGGAAGTACTTTTGGAGAATTCATAACTAACCCCACTATTCCACTAATGTGGATGGTTGCTTATCTCGGAATAAACATTGTTATTGTATCGAAGGGAATATCTTCAGGTATAGAAAAAGCTGGTAAGATACTCATGCCACTGTTGTTCGGAATACTTATATTAATTGCAATTAAAGGTTTAACCCTTCCAAATGCCATAGATGGTGTGAAGTTCCTCTTCCAACCTGATTTCAGCAAGGTAACAGGAAAGGTGGTACTGGCAGCACTAGGCCAGGCATTCTTCTCTCTTTCACTTGGTATGGGATGTATGATTACCTATGGGTCATATCTTGATAAGAAAGAAAACCTTGTAAGCACTACTGGAATAATTACAGCCATGGACACTGGTGTTGCACTTCTTGCAGGTCTGGCAATGTTCCCGGCAATGTTTGCATTCGGCATCGCTCCAACAGAAGGACCTGGACTAGTATTCATTGTAGTTCCTTCTCTATTCGCAGCAATGGGCGGAATTGGAACTGTCTTCGCGACATTGTTCTTTGTAGCACTTGCAGTTGCAGCCCTTACTTCTTCAGTATCACTGCTAGAGGTAGTTGTGTCATATCTGATAGACGAAAAGAAACAACCAAGAAAGAAGGCAGTTTTAATAGCCTCTTCAATAATGGCTGCTTTATGTATACTTTCTTCACTATCACTTGGAGGACTTGGACCAAAACTCTTCGGAACGGGAGCATTTGATGTATTCGACCTTCTCACAGACAAGATTTATCTTGCTATAGGTGGAATGCTTATTAGTATATTTGCTGGATGGAAAATCAAGAAGGAAGATCTGTTCAATGAGATTACAAACGGCGGTACTTTTAACTATGCATTCCTTAACATTTGGTATGTACTGATTAAATACATAATACCTGTAGTTATTCTAGTTGTTGCCGTCAACGGTATATTTGAAGGTTTCAATACCGGATCAGGACCTATAATGCTAGTAGGTATAGGTATCATGGCATTCTTTGCCGTCATATCTAAGAAACTTTAAAACTTTTTAAAAGAAATTAAACAAGGAGCAGTCTCATTGCTGGAATTTTCCAGATGGGCTGCTCCTTTTATTCACAGATATCCATTTGTAAATATTATCCTGCTGTGATATTATATATAACCGAGAAATGAAATATTTATTAATTATATGACGGAGGAACATACATGGATAATTTACCTAATTGCCCCAAGTGCAATTCAGAATATACCTATGAAGACGGTATGATGCTCATCTGTCCCGAATGCGGACACGAGTGGAACCCAAATGTTGATACAGCAGCAGAAGAGGGTCTTGTAGTAAAGGATTCAAATGGAAACATATTGAAGGACGGAGATTCAGTCTCTGTAATTAAAGACTTGAAAGTTAAAGGAAGCTCTGCTCCCATTAAACAGGGAACAAAGGTAAAAAACATAAAACTTGTTGATGGAGACCACAATATAGACTGCAAGATTGACGGTTTTGGAGCCATGAATCTTAAATCAGAATTTGTAAAAAAGATATAACAAAAAGTGTATGACATTTAACAATGCCATACACTTTTTTATTTGGGAAATCTAATCTGTACCCTTCAAAAAAGTTAAATCTGTATATTTCTAAGAGTACAAAATCAGGATATAGTATAAGAAGATAAAAATTTCAGGAGGATTATTGTGGAAAGAAATGAACAAATCAAACAAAGAACCAAAATAAATGATATTACACTCAACGGGATGCTTATAGCCATCGTCTTTGTATCAACCTACTTTATACAAATAAAACTGCCTATATCAGTAAACGGTGGTTTAATACATCTTGGAAATGTGGCACTGTTTTCAATCGCCATATTATTCGGACCAAAAAAAGGTGCAATGGCCGGTGCATTTGGCATGTGTCTTTTTGATCTAATGTCAGGATGGGTTGCATGGGCTCCATTTACCTTCACTGTTAGAGGAATCATGGGGTTTATAATAGGCTATATAGCACATAAAAATGGCAAGAAAGGCAATAGTCTTATAAACAATGTATTCGGAATTATACTTGGCGGACTATGGATGATTGCAGGATATTATGCTACAGAAGGACTCCTCTACGGAAACTGGATTGCTCCAATTACTTCTATCCCCGGAAATATAACCCAGATTGCTTTAGGTATCATGGTGGGAGTTCCATTTGCAGCAGCAGTAAAGAAAACCAATATAATCTAGGAGGCCAGTAATGAAAACTTTGCTTTTAATGACACCCGGACCTACTATGATCAGTCAGGATTCCATTAATGAGACAGCCAGAAACAGGACAAACCCAGACCTTGATATGGATTTTTTCACACATTACAAGGATACTGCAAATAAATACAACAAGATAATCGAATCAAAGGTGGATTCTTTCATAATGAGCGGCGAAGCCATTCTAGGTCTTGAGGCTGCATGCGCCTCATTAACAGAAAGTGGAGACAGGGTCCTTTGTATATCCAATGGGATTTTCGGTGATGGATTTGCTGATTTTATCAAAATTTATGGTGGTGAACCGGTATTCTTCAAAGGAGACAGGAAAAGAGACATCGATATTTTAGAACTTGAAAATTTTCTAAAGAAGGATAGTAACTTTAAATATGCAACCCTTGTCCATTGCGAGACTCCATCAGGCATAACGAACTCCATTGAAGATATATGCAGGCTCTTGAAAAGTTATGAAATAATATCCGTAGTGGACTCGGTATCTGCAATCGCAGGTGAACCAGTGAAATTCGATGAATGGAATATCGATATTCTACTAGGAGGTTCCCAAAAATGTCTCTCATACATACCTGGTCTTACCCTAATCACTGTTAGCAACAAAGCATGGCACGCTATCGAGTCTAGAAAAACTCCAGTATCAGGATTCTACTGCAATCTTGGAATATGGAAGAATCTTTATGAAACAACGTCTTTTCCATATACTCAATCCACGCAGCTGATATACGGACTTAACAAAGCAATTGATAAAACCCTCTCTGTGGATTATGTTAAAATCCATAAATCATTTGGAGAAATGACGCGAAAGGCAGTAGTTTCTTCAGGTCTTGAACTTTATGCTGAAAATGGATATTCAAATACAGTAACCACAATAATGCTTCCAAAAGATATTACTTTCAATTCTCTATTCGAGAAAATGAAAAGCAAGGGTGTGCTTATTGGTGGTGGTTTCAACTTCCTCGAAAACAAAATTTTCAGGCTTGGCCATATGGGCGAGAATAACAGCAATGAAAATCTCATTGAAGTTATGAAGGCACTTGATGAATCTTATGAAGAACTGGGAATAATTCTTGCTTCTTCACTTGAGAAAAATTTTAAAAACCAGATTTAAAAATAGTATTAATAAAATACAAACTAAAACAGACTCAAAAGACCGGTAGTTAACCGGCTTTGAGTCTGTTTTTTATTTATATCATAATGGATATTATATTTCTATACAATGCTTAGAGCATGTTCAATATCTTCAATAAGGTCTTCAACATCCTCAATACCTATGGATATACGTATCATATCAGGAGTGATACCTGAAAGTAATTGTTCCTTTTCCGAGAGCTGCTGGTGGGTGGTGGTGGCAGGATGAATTACTAATGATTTTGCATCAGCTACATTTGCAAGTAAAGAAAATATCTCAAGACTTTCTATGAATTTCTTTCCTGCATCAACTCCACCTTTTATTCCGAAGGTGAATATAGATCCTGCGCCCTTGGGAAGATATTTTTCAGCCAGTTCATTATATTTATTGTCCTTTAGTCCTGGATAATTGACCCAAGTCACCTTTTCATGTCCATTCAGATAATTTGCTATCTTACTTGCATTTGATACATGTTTTTCAACCCTTAAAGAAAGTGTTTCAAGTCCTTGCAAAAACATAAATGAATTAAATGGACTTATTGCAGCGCCTGTATCTCTTAAAAGCTGCACCCTCATCTTTATTATATAAGCTAAAGGTCCTACTGCATCAGTATATACTATACCATTGTAACTCTTGTCCGGTTCAGTCATTCCTGGAAATTTACCGCTTCCTACCCAGTCGAAATTGCCAGAATCTATAACAACTCCTCCGATAGATGTACCATGTCCACCAATAAACTTGGTTGCAGAATGAACAACTATGTCCGCACCATGCTCTATAGGTCTGCATAGGTATGGTGTGGCAAAGGTATTGTCAACAATAAGAGGGATTTTATGTTTATGGGCAATCTTTGCAACCTCTTCAATGTCTACGATATTAATGGTAGGGTTGCCGATTGTCTCTATATATATTGCCTTTGTTTTTTCATTAACGGCATTGTCAAAATTTTCCAGTTTATCCGGATTAACAAAAACAGTGTTTATTCCATATTTTGGCAAAGTAGCTGAAAAAAGATTGTATGTTCCACCGTAAAGGGTGCTGGCTGCAACTATTTCATCTCCTGCTCCAGCGATGTTCATGACTGCATATGTTATAGCTGCAGACCCTGAAGCTACTGCAAGGGCTCCAACTCCTCCCTCCAACATAGCCATCCGCTTTTCGAAAACATCAGTTGTTGGATTCATTATCCTTGTATAAATATTACCCATTTCCTTCAAGGCAAATAGATCTGCCGCATGGTCCGCATTGTTAAAAACATATGATGTAGTCTGATAAATGGGTACTGCTCTTGACCCTGTTGTTGGGTCTGGCTCTTGTCCACCGTGGACCTGCAAGGTATCAAATTTCAATTTCTTTTCATTCATGATTTTCCTCCAATTATTTATCTTATTTTATATCAAGTTTTTTTAGTCAGTTCTTCAAGTGTCATTGATTTCAGCTTTTGTTCTATAGCTTCATCTATTTTATCCCATAGGTTTTCCCTTATACAATCCCGTAATACATTAGTCTTAAGAGGATATTCGATTATATTCAAGTCTCCTTCCAGTTCCACCAAAACATCATATACCTTTATGTTTATATAGTCATAATTAAAGAAATATCCTCCCTTTGCACCTTTAATACTCCTTACTATACCCATCTTTTTAAATATAAAAAAAATCTGTTCCAGATATCCCTTGGATATCTTCTGCCTATTTGCAATATCCTCAAGGTTTATCGGACCATCTTCCCTATTTTTTATGAGATCTATCAAGGCTCTCAACCCATATCTGCTCTTAGTAGACATTTTCATGCTTTTCACCTCTCAACTACATAATTTCCCAAGATACTCTATTGTTATTTCATCGGATGTAATATTTATTACATCTCTCAAATCCATCCATAACATCCTTGTTGCACATTCTTCCAAAAGCTCACAGCTTTTATTTTCCAAGCATTCCACCGGTTCAAGGTCTCCTTCGACAGCCCTTATGATTTCTCCTGCTGTAATAGTTGATGCATCCCTTCCAAGATAGTATCCTCCCGAAGGACCTCTGATGCTTTTAACAATGCCCTTCTTCTTCAGGTTCATAAAAATCTGTCTCAAGTAGTTTTCAGAAATATCCAATCTCTCGCTTATATTTATAAGGCTTTCATGCTCAATAGTTGAATTGATATAAAGATCAACTACAGCTTCCATTGCATAAAGACTTTTTGTGGTTATCTTCATAAGTCACTCCTTAAATTTTTCCTAATCATTATAAAACATATTAACTTACTAATGATTATATCCTGTTATTACGATTTTGCAACAATTATTTTACCATTACTCAAAAAGACTTTATTTCCACAAAAGGAAATAAAGTCTTTTTATTGTTTTTATTCCTTAATTATTTCGTGTTCCAGAGACTCCTTGAACTCTTTGTAGAGTTCCTCGGCCTTTTCCTTAAACTCCTGAGGTATCTCCACATAACCCCATCCCATGGTCATTTCAAAAATTCCGTCATAGGCAAGGCTGTGGGTTTCAATTAGGTCGTAACTTATGTTTTCCTCGTCAAGAATATTGGTAAAAATGTCCGCTTCAAACTTGTTTTCAATACTTAGTCTAATAGTATCCATCATCCATCCTCCAATTTGTCTGACTTGTATTTCCTTACTTATATTATACACCTTTTTAATATGATAAAACAACTCTGCCTCGTCATCCAGTACACAGCGGCCACATCGCGTTAGACGCGAAGCGGATAGTGTACAAGGGAATATTGCCAGCATGAAAAGTTATCCTTAACCGTAAAATACCAATGATTCAAGGTATTTAATCATCAAGAAAATCGATGAATGTCCTTGTTGCCGCTGAAATATATCTGTCTTTCTTCCATACCAGTCCTATATTGATATCTATGGGGTTTTCAAGGGGTATCGCCTTAATATCCTTCTCATGGTCCACTATTTCCCTAATAAGAAAAGCAGAACCTATACCACTTTTCACAAAGCTTTTTATTGTATCCAGCTGGTTGGAATAATATATGATATTGGGTTTTATCTTGCTTATACTGTATCTTTCCCTCACCACCTTGTTATGGTAAAAACCTTCCTTCAACATTATTACTGGCTCATTTCCTATTTCATCCATTGATATTACATCCTTTTGGGACAGTTTATTTTCCTTATTTACACAAAACTGCACCTGAGTCTTGACTATGGGTTTGACTTCCGTTTCATCATAGGATTCAAGTATTATGAGGGCTGCATCGATTTCATCATTTTCAAGAAGCCTCTTAGTTTCAAGGGAACCATTTTCTACAGCCTTAAGCTCTATGCTTGGATGTTTTCTTCTAAATTCTATAAATATTTGAGGGAAGAGGAAAGACCCTATCATTGGAGGAATTCCTATTTTAATTATTCTCTTTTTCCTTGTTCCAAAATCCCTGATTTCTTCCGATGTGTCCTCTACAAGCTCTAATATTTCAATAGCTCTCTTGCCTAGAAGTTTTCCTTCTCCTGTTATGGAAATTTTTTTGCTTCTACGGTCTATAAGTGCAACACCAAGATATTCCTCAAGGTTTTTTATTGAAGTTGTAATTGAAGGCTGGGATATATGAAGGTTTTCAGCCGCACGTGTGATATTTTCATATTTACAAACTGCAAGAAAATATTCAAGTTGTTTTAAATTCATAAAATCACCTACAATAGTTTTTCTTTATGATAACATAGAATAACAATATTTTCAATTTATGATAAATCATTGTAAAATAAACCNNCATAAAACAACTGATGAAGAAGCGAACTTGAATTTAAAAAATATAGAGGTGTTTACTATGAATTACAATGAAATGGCTTTAAAGCTACACAAGGACAATGTTGGTAAAATTGAAATAATAAGCAAGGTACCGGTAGAAAGCAAGACAGACTTGTCAACTGCATACACTCCAGGAGTTGCAGAACCCTGTATGGAAATATACAGAAATATTGATACTGTTTACGACTATACTGCAAAGTCAAATCTTGTTGCAGTAGTGACTGACGGTACTGCAGTCCTTGGTCTTGGCGATATAGGTGCACATGCTTCAATACCTGTAATGGAAGGAAAAGCTGTTCTATTTAAATCCTTTGCAAATGTAGATGCATTTCCAATTTGTCTAAATACAAAAGATACTGAGGAAATAATCAGAACTGTAAAGCTTCTTGAGCCTGTATTTGGTGGTATAAACCTTGAAGACATAGGAGCTCCAAGATGTTTTGAAATAGAGAAAAGACTTAAGGCAGAACTGAACATCCCAATTTTCCATGACGACCAACATGGTACTGCAATAGTAACAGCAGCCGCTATAATCAACTCACTTAAAATCACAGATAAAAAAATCGAAGATATCGAAGCTGTAATAAACGGATCCGGAGCAGCAGGAATAGCAATCGCAAAGCTTCTTATAAACATGGGTATAAAGAATATCATAATGTGTGATAGAAAAGGAATCATCTCTTCAGACAGAACGAATCTTAACGATTCGAAGAGGGAAATTCTTTCAATGACCAATAAAAAGCATGAAACTGGAACACTTGCAGATGCAATGAAAAACAAGGATATCTTCATAGGAGTTTCCGCTCCAGGAGTCGTGACAAAGGAAATGGTTTCTTCAATGAATGAAAAATCAATAGTACTTCCTATGGCCAATCCTACACCTGAAATCATGCCTGACCTAGCTAAGGAAGCAGGAGCCTTTATTATTGGAACAGGAAGATCAGATTTTCCTAACCAGGTAAATAACGTCCTTGCATTCCCAGGAATTTTCAGAGGAGCACTTGATGTGAGAGCAAGTGAAATAAACGAAGAAATGAAAATCGCTGCAGCCTACGCAATAGCAGGAACGGTAAAAGACGAAGAACTTTCAAAAGACTTCATCCTTCCTGAAGCTTTCAACAAAGATACTGGAATGAACGTTGCCGAAGCTGTAAGAAAAGCTGCTTATGAGAGCGGAGTTGCTAGGATTTAGTAATCCGTACAAGTTATTATCAGCCATCCAAAGCTTTTGATAGGCAATTATAAAGAACAATTGACATACAAGAAAGCAGATGCTTCCCAACAAGGTAAGCATCTATTTCTATTTCCAAAAATACAAAAAGAACCGTNNACCGTCCCTTTTGTATTTTTGATTATCTTTCCCTTGCAAGTTTTACAGTAAATTTCGTTCCTTTTCCTATTTCGCTTTCTACACTTACAGATCCGTTGTAGCGTTCCGCTATATGCTTTACTATGGAGAGTCCAAGTCCTGTGCCACCATCTTTTCTAGCACGACCCTTGTCCACCCTATAGAATCTTTCAAAGAGTCTTGGGAGGTTCTCCTTGTCAATTCCTGCTCCCGTATCCTCAACTTCGACTATCATATAATCATTATCTTCTCTGCAACTTACCTTTACATGTCCTTCTTCCGTACAGTTTATGGCATTGTCAACGAGGTTGATTAAAAGCTGTTTGATTCTGTCGCTGTTGCATTTAAATGTGGAAAGATCCTCTGGAATTTCTGAAACCAGTTCAACTTCCTGCTCTTTTATCCTCGGTTCAAAAATATCAAAGACCTTGTCAACAATATCATTCATATTGCAATCTCTCAGATTTTTTTCACTATTCATACTTTCAATTTCAGAAAGAGACAAAATATCATTGATGAGCTGGGACAGCCTTTCGACTTCAATATCTATGATGCTTAAAAACCTTACGGATGCTTCCTCATCCTTGATTGCTCCATCCTTCAATGTGTCCACAAAGCCTCTTATGGAAGTCAGCGGAGTCCTAAGCTCATGGGTTACATTTGAAACAAATTCGCTTCTGACATTCTGAAGCTTTCTCACCTTGGTTATATCCTGGATGATAAGAAGCGTGCCAAGCTTTTCATCTTTATTGCTGTTTGAAAGTATTGGGCTTGCATAGATTTTTATTATTCTGTCTTTCACGCCGTATGTATTTATTTCGTCAACTTCATATTGGTTTTTCTTTATAGAATTTTCAAGAAGCTTGAATATTGCCGAGTTTCTTACTATTTCATGAACCTGTCTTCCTTCAAAATTATCTTCCTTTATTTCAAGTATGTCCCTGAAGGCTTCGTTGTAGAGAAACACCTTATACTTGTTGTCCACAGCTATTATTCCGTTTTTCATACTACTGAGAACTGATTCCAACTCGGATTTCCTATATTCCAAATTTCCCAGGTTATCATTCAGCTTCATGGTCATTTCATTGAATGAATCTGCAAGCTTTCCAATCTGGTCCTTGGATCTTATAAATATCCTTCTATCAAAATTTCCATTTGAAATTTCTATGGCTCCGTTTGTAAGTTCGTCTATTGGCTTCATAAGCTTCCTGGTAATAAGATAAGCCAATATAAGGGCAGCAATGGCTCCCCAAAAAATGCTGAAGAGAATGTATTTAATAACCTCTATGGCAACTTGTTTTACCTGAATCAAAGGTACGGATATTCTCAAGACACCATCAAATGAATCAATACCAATAGGAGTTGCAGTATATAGATAGTATGCCCCCAAGGTGTTGCTGAACCTTACAGAGCTTTCAGTTTCTCCCTTTAAAGCTTTTGCAATTTCTTCCCTGTAGGCATGGTTTTCCATAATCCTATAGTCTTCATCAGAATCACCTACAACTACTCCGATGCTATCTATAACTGTAATCCTGTAGTTGGACATTTCAGAATACTTGGCAACAAAGTCCTCGAAATCAATTTCACCCTTATTGTATTCAAGCTCTAGAATTTCATTGAGCAGATTCGCCTGTATAACTGAATCCTTCTTAATTGTATCCTCAAAGTATTTGTTTCCCCTGTTCCATGAAAACAAAGCCACTACAACTATTGTAATTAAAATTACAAAAATGTATGAGCTCATTAATTTTTTCTGCATTATATCACAACCTTGTAAATTTAAACATATTTGTAGCCTATTCCTCTGACTGTCTTAATATGTTTAGGATTTTTATCGTCTTCTTCTATTTTCTTTCTCAGATTTCTTATATGTACATCAACAGTCCTGGTTTCACCGAGATAATCGTAACCCCATACCTTTTCAAGAAGATAGTCTCTCCCAAATACCCGTCCCTTATTTTTAGCAAGGAGATACAATACTTCAAATTCCTTCAAAGTAAGTTCGACAATTTCTCCATTTACTGCAACCTCTTGAGTTGATCGATTTATTCTGATTTCATCAGTTTCTATAATATCAAACTCTTCAGCTTCTTCCTCTTTTTTCCTAACCCTGTCATTTCTTCTCAGAAGAGCTTTAATCCTTGCCATGAGTTCATGTATTCCAAAAGGCTTTCCCAAATAGTCGTCTGCACCCATTTCTAGTCCAAGGACAGTATCTATTTCCTCATTTTTTGCAGTTAGCATAATGACAGGGGTATCTTTTATCCTGTCATGGTTTCTAATGAACTTGAGAATCTCCAAACCGTCAATGCCGGGAAGCATAAGATCCAGGAGTGCAATATCAAAATCGTCTTTTTCTAGTGATACAAGGGCATCTTCGCCGTTGTACTTTTCTGTAACATCAAATCCATTTTTTTCCAGGTTGTATTTAAGG
>LGOV01025243.1_pt1 | contig 11555 bp, 9 predicted proteins | sample 469881 | NCBI WGS metagenome assembly LGOV01 (sample SAMN03857199, study PRJNA290197) | marine sediment metagenome | biome: marine cold seep biome; feature: cold seep; material: marine sediment; isolation source: sample #5579, elevator 3A push core 41 containing 12 cm of sediment... ...
GGCCGCACCGTTGGTGCCGGCGTTGTCAGCGAAATTATCGAATAATATATAACTGTAGGCGGCCTCGTTGTTTTCAGCGACGCCGCCGAAGGGTTTAACTATGCGGGATATTGTCACCCTCGCTTGCCTCGACTGCAAGCGCCGTAACTATACGACTACTAAAAACAAAAAAACCAAGCCCGAGCGGCTTGAGTTTAAAAAGTACTGCCGCTTCTGTCAGAAGCACACCTCTCACCGCGAAACCAAGTAGTTTCCGAGGGGAAAGAACAGGGTCGCAGGTTGTTGCGACTTTTTGTATGCAGGCCAGTAGCTCTAATGGCTAGAGCACCGGTCTCCAAAACCGGGTGTTGTGGGTTCGAGTCCCTCCTGGCCTGCCAATTTCATAGTGCGGCGTTTGTTATGGGAGTTTCAGGTGTTTGATAAAGTCAGTGAATTTCTTGCGTCTGCAAAGAGTGAGCTGAGTAAAGTCACTTGGCCTTCACGAAAAGACACTTATGCCTCCACTTTGGCTGTTATTGTGCTTGTGCTTGTCTCAGCCATTTTTCTCTGGGTTGTCGACACGGCTTTGTCAACTTCCATTCGGGCGGTGCTTTAAGCCTGCCACAAAAGAAGGGTTGTTATGGCGATGAAGTGGTATGGCGTACATACCTATTCGGGTTACGAAAACAAAGTCAAACTGTCGTTGGAAGAGCGTATTCGTTCGCTTAACGTCGAAGAATACTTTGACGAAGTTCTTATTCCTGCTGAGACGGTTGTCGAACTGAAAAAGGGCGAACGTAAAACTTCGACGCGAAAATTCTTCCCAGGGTATATCCTGGTGCGGATGGAGTTGAACGACGAAACCTGGCATGTGGTTAAAGATACGCCAAAGGTCACTGGTTTCGTCGGCGGCGGCACTGTCCCAGCGACTATCCCTGATGAGGATGTGGCCAAGATTACCGCCCGCATGGAAGAGGACGTCGAACGGCCCAAGCCGAAAGTGGCTTTCGAGGTTGGAGAGACTGTCCGGGTTGTTGATGGTCCGTTCCTGAATTTCACCGGGGTCGTTGAAGACGTCAAGCCTGACAAGGCCAAATTGAAGGTAATGGTCAGCATCTTCGGTCGGGTCACCCCTGTCGAACTCGAATTTATTCAGGTAGAAAAGACCAGTTAAGCTGGTTCTGCAAGTCATAAAGTTAAGGAGTAATTCATGGCCAAGAAGATAATAGGAATGATAAAACTGCAGATTCCTGCCGGCAAAGCGAATCCTTCGCCTCCGGTTGGTCCCGCGCTAGGTCAGCACGGGGTCAATATTATGGAATTCTGCAAGGCGTTCAACGCTAAGACCCAGAGTCAGGACGGGATGATCATTCCGGTTGTCATCACGGTCTTCGCTGATCGGTCTTTCTCGTTCATCACCAAGACCCCTCCTGCTGCTGTGTTGCTGCTTAAAGCAGCTAAGCTGGAAAAGGGCTCCGGCGTCCCTAATAAGGACAAAGTCGGCAAGGTGACCAAAGATCAGGTTCGCGAGATTGCCGAGCTAAAAATGCCCGATCTCAACGCCTTCGACATCGATGCAGCTATGCGGACCATTGAGGGGACCGCCCGCAGCATGGGCCTGGAAGTCATCTAATCCCTGGCAAAATCTGGAGTACCAAATGTCTATAGGAAAGTTTCAAAAAGAAGCCAAGGCCAAGGTTGACCGCAGCCGTAACTATCCTGTCGAGGAGGCCGTGGCACTTGTTAAAGAGGCCGCTTACGCCAAGTTTGATGAGACAGTAGAGATTGCTGTGCGCTTAGGCGTCGACCCTCGCAAGGCCGATCAGATGGTTCGTGGCGCAGTAGTGCTGCCGAATGGTCTAGGAAAAGCGGTTCGTGTGTTGGTGTTTGCCAAAGGCGAAAAAGCTCTTGAAGCCAAAGAAGCTGGTGCCGATTACGTCGGTGGTGACGACTTGGTGGAAAAAATTCAGGGCGGCTGGTATGACTTTGATACTGCCATTGCTACTCCCGACATGATGGGCGTCGTTGGTAAGATCGGTCGTCTGCTCGGACCCCGCAGTCTGATGCCCAATCCCAAGGTAGGTACTGTTACCTTTGAGGTCGGCAAGGCGGTTGAAGAAGCCAAGTCCGGTAAAGTAGCCTATCGCGTGGAAAAAGCCGGTATAATCCAGGCTCCTCTCGGCAAGGTTTCCTTTGATGCTGCCAAGCTGCAGGAAAACCTACTGGCTTTGATGGATGCCATTGTTAAGGCTAAGCCCTCTTCCGCCAAGGGTACCTATCTGAAGAAAGTGACTGTTTCGAGCACCATGGGGCCTGGTATTAATATCGACGCTCCCGCCATACAGGCACTTCTAAAGTAAGATATATTTTTCCAGGATGGCAGGGCCGGCCTCGTCTTCGATGATGGCCGGCCTGTCGTGCCTGACAGTTTTCCTGGTCAAAGACAGCCGGTACGTCATGCGACGTTTAATGGGGAAACCCGCCTGCCGAGGCTTTGGGATGAATGGGTCTGAAAGCCCGTCTCTTCCTTATCAAGCTTTGACTAGCAGCCGGGGCCAATAGGCTCCGTAACTCTAAAGAAAGGAGGAGAGACAGTGAATAAAGAATCCAAAGGAAACGTGGTTTCTGAACTGTCGGAGCTGCTTAACTCGTCTAAGGCGACCTTCCTCGCTGATTATCGCGGGATGGACGTGGAGGCGGTTAACAAGCTTCGCGGTGAGTTGCGCCAATTGGGCGTTGATTACCGTGTGGCCAAGAATACTCTGTTGCGGATTGCCGCGAAGGGTACTGGCGCCGAGTGTCTGGAGCCGCATCTGCAGGGTCCGACCGCAGTAGCCTTTGCCAGCGAAGATATCGCAGGGCCGGCCAAAGTTCTTGCTGAGTTGGCGAAATCCAGCAAGTTCTTTGAACTCAAAGGCGGCGTCATGGACGGCAAGCCTTTGTCTGTTGAAGACATCAAGGCTCTGGCTGAGCTACCAAGCCGCGAAGTGTTGCTTGCCAAGGTGCTCGGATCCATCAGTGCCCCGGCAACTAATTTCGTTGGCGTGCTCGCAGCCGTACCCCGTTCCCTGGTACAAGTTCTCGCTGCCATTCAAGAGCAGAAGGCCGCTTAAGCGTCGCCTTCCCTTAAATTTTCAACTACCAACTTTCCCTGGTTGCCGCATGCGGTACCATAAGGAGGACATACATCATGGCTGATGTCACTAAAGAGCAAGTTATTGAATTTATCTCCAACATGAGCGTTCTGGATCTGGCTGAACTGGTTAAAGAACTGGAAGACAAGTTCGGCGTTTCTGCTGCTGCTCCGATGGCCGTTGCAGCTGGTCCCGCTGCTGGCGGCGCTCCCGCCGCTGAAGAAAAAGACGAGTTTGACGTGGTTCTGACTGGCCAAGGCGAGAAGAAAATCAATGTCATCAAGGCTGTTCGCGCAGCTACCGGTCTCGGCCTCAAAGAAGCCAAGGAACTGGTTGATGGTATTCCTCAGACGGTTAAAGAAGGTCTGCCTAAGGCCGAAGCAGAAGGACTCAAGAAGCAGCTTGAGGAAGCCGGCGCTTCTGTTGAGCTCAAGTAGTAACTGTTTAATAGTATTGCCCTTAGCCAAGGTCGCCTTGTGCGGCCTTGGCTATTCTGCATGCGTTAGCTTCCTCAGCTAAAGGAGTAACCATGGCTTATTCGATCGCGAATAACCAGCTTCTAAGGAAACACTTCGCTGAAATTAAGCGAATTATTGATATCCCTAATCTGATCGATATTCAGAAGAATTCTTATAAACGTTTCCTGCAAGCGGATATCCCTCCTTCTGCAAGACAAAATATCGGTTTGGAGGCCGTTTTTCAGTCGGTTTTCCCTATCCGGGATTTCAGCGAAACCTGTTCACTTGAATATGTTTCTTATTCCTTGGGCACTCCCAAGTATGATGTGGATGAGTGTCATCAGCGGGGGATGACCTTTGCCGCCCCGGTTAAGGTTAAGGTGCGCCTAGTTTCCTGGGACACCGATAAGGAATCGGGTGTTCAGTCGATTCGCGATATCAAAGAGCAGGAGGTTTACTTCGGTGAGATTCCACTGATGACCTCGAACGGCACCTTTATCATCAATGGTACCGAGCGAGTTATTGTCAGTCAGCTGCATCGTTCTCCCGGAGTCTTTTTCGACCACGATAAAGGTAAAACCCATTCGAGCGGGAAGATTCTGTACAACGCCCGTGTCATCCCTTATAGAGGGTCCTGGCTCGATTTCGATTTTGATCACAAAGATTTTCTTTACGTGCGTATCGACCGGCGGCGTAAACTGCCTGCTACGGTGCTGCTCAAGGCCCTTGATTATACCGCTGAGGAGCTGCTCAATTATTTTTACGACGTTGAGACTATTGTCTTTGCTGAGGATGGCTATCAAAAACGCGTCAATCTCGATTTGCTTGCCGGCCAGCGTGCCAGTAGCGATATCGTCGCCGAAAATGGCGATGTTTTGGTCAAAGCCAATCGTAAGTTCACCAAGGCAGGCATTCGCAAGCTTGCCGAACATAATGTTCAGCTGATTACGGTTCTCGAAGAAGAGGTGGCCGGTAAGATTTCAGCGGTCGATATAGTCGATACCGCTACCGGTGAAATTCTCGTTGAGTGTAACGAAGAAATCAGTGTCGAAAAGTTGGCTGAACTGCGCAGTCGCGGTATCAGTGAATTTAACGTGCTGTACATCGATAATATTTTTGTTGGACCTTATCTGCGCGAGACGCTCTTGATCGACAAGGTGGCTACCGCTGATGACGCTCGCATAGAAATTTATCGGCGCCTACGGCCCGGTGATCCGCCGACCATTAAGAGCGCTACAGCACTCTTTGAGGGACTGTTTTTTGTTCCTGAACGTTATGATTTGTCTGCTGTTGGCCGTATCAAGCTTAACTACAAGCTTGGCCTCGATGTCGCTTCGGAGCACACTACGCTCACCAAGGACGACATCCTCGAGGTTGTGCGTTATCTCATCGGTCTTCGTAACGGCAAGGGCACTATAGACGACATCGACCACCTCGGTAATCGTCGTGTACGTGCCGTAGGCGAGCTGCTGGAAAACCAGTATCGTGTGGGTTTGGTACGTATGGAACGGGCGATCAAGGAGCGTATGAGTCTGCAAGAAATTGACAGTCTCATGCCCCATGATTTGATCAATTCGAAGCCGGTGTCTGCAGTGGTCAAGGAGTTTTTCGGCTCCTCCCAGCTGTCTCAGTTTATGGATCAGACCAATCCGTTGTCGGAAATCACCCATAAACGGCGTTTGTCCGCCCTGGGACCCGGTGGTCTGACCCGCGAGCGGGCCGGTTTTGAGGTCCGAGACGTCCATCCGACCCATTATGGCCGAGTCTGTCCCATTGAAACACCGGAAGGCCCGAATATCGGCCTGATCGCCTCGCTGTCCACCTATGCCCGGATCAATGAACATGGATTCGTTGAGACGCCTTATCGCCTGGTTGAAGGTGGGGTGGCTAGCAAGGATATCCGTTACTTCTCCGCTCTCGAGGAAGAAGGTCATGCCATCGCTCAGGCCAATGCGCCTCTCGATGAAAACGGCCGCCTGATCAATGAACTGATCAATGCTCGTAAGAGCGGTGAGTTCATGCTTATGTCGCGGGATGATATCGGCTTGATGGACGTTTCGCCGAAACAGTTGGTTTCCGTAGCCGCAGCGTTGATCCCCTTTCTGGAAAACGATGATGCTAACCGTGCTCTGATGGGCTCCAACATGCAGCGCCAAGCCGTGCCTCTGTTGCGGGCTGATTCGCCGCTGGTCGGCACCGGCATGGAGCGTATCGTCGCTCACGATTCCGGGGCCGCCGTTGTGGCACGCCATGCCGGCGTGGTCGAAAGTGTCGATGCTGCGCGTATCGTGGTTAAAATCGACGAGGGCGAAGTTGATGAAACGGGGACCGGGGTCGATATTTATACCCTGACCAAGTTTTCCCGTTCCAACCAGAATACCTGCCTTAATCAAAAGCCGATTATCCGTCAGGGTGATCGGGTTAAGGCTGGGGATATTATAGCGGATGGTCCTTCCACTCAGTGGGGGGAACTGGCTCTCGGACAGAATGTGCTAGTCGCATTTATGCCTTGGGGTGGCTATAACTTTGAGGATTCGATCCTTATCTCCGAAAAAATGGTTAAGGAAGACCGCTATACCTCCATTCACATTGAAGAGCTGGAGTGTGTGGCACGGGATACCAAGCTCGGCAAAGAAGAGATCACCAACGATATTCCNNCTTAAGGATCTTGACGAAAGCGGTATCGTTCGTATCGGCGCCGAGGTCAAGCCAGGCGATATTCTGGTCGGCAAAATTACCCCGAAGGGGGAGACTCAACTTTCGCCGGAAGAAAAATTGCTTCGGGCTATCTTTGGTGAAAAGGCCGGGGATGTGCGGGATACGTCTCTGCGCTTGCCGCCCGGTACCGAAGGTGTGGTAATTGGCGCTCGGGTCTTCTCCCGCAAGGGGTCGGACAAGGACAGCCGTACCGAAGTTATCGAAAAGAGTGAAATCGACAAGCTGCTCAAGGACCAGAACGACGAAATCCGCATTATTCGCGAATCGGCCAAAGGCAAGGTCCGTGATCTTCTCATTGGTCGTAAGGCTGCAGTAGCGGTTAGCGATCCTGCCGGTGAGATGTTATTGGCTCAGGGGGCTGGAATTGAAGCCGCTGCGCTGGATAAGATTCCGTTGTCACGCTGGAACGATATTTCACTGCTGGACGAACCTGAGGCTGAATCCCGGGTTGCTGAGATCTTTGCCCGTCTTGCTGAGCGCGAAGATCTTATCAAGGGTGTTTTTTCCAATAAGATTGAAAAGATCAAGCGTGGAGATGATCTGCCGCCGGGCGTGATCAAGATGGTCAAGGTTTATATCGCCATCAAGCGCAAGCTGTCTGTGGGCGATAAGATGGCTGGCCGGCACGGTAACAAGGGTGTTTTGTCCCGCATTCTTCCGGAAGAGGATATGCCTTATATGGAAGATGGCACACCGGTCGAGATCGTTCTCAACCCCCTCGGTGTACCGTCCCGTATGAATGTTGGACAGATTCTAGAGACCCATCTCGGTCTTGCTGCCCGTGGTCTGGGTGTTCAGATACAGGCGCAGATTGACCAGCAATTTGGCCCTGAAGCGCTTCGCAAGAAGATCGAAGAGGTGTACAACGACGAAAATGTCACCACCTTTTTGCAAGGTCTCGAAGATGACGAAATTCAGCTGCTTGCTCAGCGTCTTTCCCAAGGCGTACCCATGGCATCGCCAGTTTTTGAAGGGGTGACCGAAGAGCAGATGAAGCAGGAAATGATTCGCTCAGGCTTCTCCGACTCGGGACAGATGACTTTGTACGACGGTAAGAGCGGTGAAGCCTTCAAAGAGAAGGTTACCGTTGGAATCATGTACATGCTCAAGCTGCACCATCTGGTTGATGATAAGATCCATGCTCGTAGCATTGGTCCTTACAGCCTGGTGACTCAGCAACCTCTCGGCGGTAAGGCCCAGTTCGGTGGTCAGCGTCTCGGCGAGATGGAGGTGTGGGCCATGGAAGCCTATGGTGCCGCACATGCGCTGCAGGAGTTCCTGACAGTCAAGTCTGATGACGTAGCTGGCCGGACCCGCATGTACGAAGCCATCGTCAAGGGCAAGCATACCCTTGAGGCTGGTTTGCCTGAGTCGTTCAATGTTTTGGTCAAGGAGCTACAGTCCTTGTGCCTCGACGTCGATCTGCTTGAAGAACACGAATAAACCCAGCGTCATCCTACAAGGAGGGTGAGTTTTGGAAGATATATTCAGCCTTTTCGAACGGCCGAAAGATCCTCTCAGCTTCAATGCTATTCGGTTGTCTTTGGTTTCTCCCGAAAAGATTCGGGAGCGTTCCTTCGGCGAAGTAAAAAAGCCGGAAACCATTAACTACCGGACATTTAAGCCCGAGAGGGAAGGCCTGTTCTGCGCCAAAATATTCGGTCCGACCAAGGACTACGAGTGTAATTGCGGCAAGTACAAGCGCATGAAACATCGCGGCATTGTCTGCGAAAAGTGCGGCGTTGAAGTCATTCCCAGCAAGGTGCGCCGGGAGCGACTAGGTCACATTGACCTGGCGTGCCCTGTTGCTCACATCTGGTTCCTTAAGTCTTTGCCGTCGCGCATTGCTACTCTGCTCGACATGACCCTTAAAGAACTCGAGCGGATCCTCTATTTTGAAGCTTATGTGGTTCTTGACGCTGGTGATACGCCTTTGACCGTCGGTCAGTTGCTGACCGAGGACAAGTACCGTGAAACCATGGATGAGTATGCCGGCCAGTTCGTGGCTGACATGGGCGCCGAGGCAATTCGCCAATTTCTGACAGATATTGAACTTGAAGAGCTGTCTTCCAGTCTGCGTCTGGAGATGAAAGAAGCAGCCAGCGAGGCTAAGCGCAAGAAGATTGCCAAGCGTCTCAAGGTGGTAGAGGCCTTTAAAAATAGTGGCAATCGACCGGAGTGGATGATTCTTGAAACCCTGCCGGTTTTGCCGCCGGAATTGCGGCCGTTGGTGCCCCTTGATGGTGGTCGTTTTGCCACTTCGGATCTTAACGATCTCTATCGGAGAGTAATCAATCGCAATAACCGACTGAAGCGCCTCATGGAGCTGCGTGCCCCCGAAGTCATCATTCGCAACGAAAAGCGGATGCTGCAGGAGGCCGTTGACGCTTTGTTTGACAATGGCCGGCGCGGCAGGGCCATTACCGGCCCCAACAAGCGGCCATTGAAGTCCCTGTCCGACATGCTTAAGGGCAAGGGGGGCCGTTTCCGGCAGAACCTCCTCGGTAAACGTGTCGATTATTCCGGCCGTTCGGTTATCGTCGTTGGTCCGGAACTCAAGCTGCACCAGTGCGGGCTGCCTAAAAAGATGGCTCTTGAGCTATTTAAGCCCTTTATTTACAACAAGCTTGAAGAGCGCGGCTACTGTACCACCATTAAAAGCGCCAAAAAGATGGTGGAAAAAGAAAAGCCCGAGGTCTGGGACGTGCTTGAGGAAGTCATTCGCGAACACCCGGTTATGCTCAACCGTGCACCGACCTTGCATCGGCTTGGCATCCAGGCCTTTGAACCGGTTCTGATTGAGGGCAAGGCAATTCAATTGCATCCCTTGGTCTGTACTGCCTTCAACGCCGACTTCGACGGCGATCAGATGGCGGTCCATCTGCCTCTCTCCATCGAGAGCCAGATCGAGACCCGGGTGTTGATGATGTCCACCAATAACATTCTGTCCCCTGCTAACGGTAAGCCGATCATTGTACCCTCCCAGGACATGATTCTCGGTCTCTACTACATGACCCGTGAGCGGAACTTTGTTAAGGGCACGGAAAAGATTTTCGCTTCTCGAGACGAAGTGCGCATGGCCTATGACGCTGGGGAGCTCGATCTGCAGGCTAAGATTAAGGTGCGCATGAGCCCTGTGGGCGACGAACCTGTAGAACTGATCGAAACAACCACCGGCCGTGTATTGCTGCGGGATGTGGTGCCCGAAGTCATCCCATTTGATCAGATCAACCTGGTAATGGCCAAAAAGCAGGTATCTAACCTTATTGATGTTTGCTTCCGTCTGGCAGGCAATAAGGAGACGGTGCTTCTAGCAGACCGCCTGAAAGAAACCGGTTATCGCTATTCGACCATCGCCGGCATTTCCATCTGTCTTGACGATATGGTGATTCCAGAAGCCAAGGATGCCCTTATGGACGCCGCGGTGGAAGAGGTTACCGAAATTCAGCAGCAATATACCGAAGGCCTGATCACTGACGGTGAACGTTACAACAAGGTCATCGATATTTGGGCCAAGTGTACCGAGGATATCGCTCAGACCATGCTTGAGAACCTCTCCGTTGATGAGGTGCTTGGTCCCGATGGGGAAAAGGTCAAGACTCCGTCTTTCAACTCCATCCATATGATGGCAGATTCCGGCGCTCGTGGTAGCGCCCAGCAGATTCGTCAGTTGGCCGGTATGCGTGGCTTGATGGCTAAGCCGTCCGGTGAGATTATCGAAACCCCCATTACGGCTAACTTCCGTGAGGGCCTCACCGTNNGTTCTGCAGTACTTCATCTCTACTCACGGTGCCCGTAAGGGTCTAGCCGATACCGCCCTTAAAACAGCTAACTCCGGTTATCTGACCCGGCGTCTGGTCGATGTTGCCCAGGACGCCATCATCACTGAACAGGACTGCGGAACTCTTGACGGGATCCAGGTTACTTCTCTGACCGAGGGTGGCGAAGTTATTGAGCCTTTGGGTGACCGTATCCTTGGTCGTACATCTCTCGAAGATGTTCTTGATCCAGTCACTGATGAGGTGCTGGTTGAATACAATCAGGAGATCGATGAGGCGCTGGTACACAAGATCGAAAATGCCGGCATCGAAAGGCTTAGAATACGTTCGGTACTGACTTGCCAGAGCAGGCGAGGCATTTGCGCCACCTGTTATGGCCGCGATCTGGCCCGTGGCCACTTGGTTAACCTTGGTGAGGCGGTTGGTGTTATTGCTGCTCAGTCCATCGGTGAACCCGGTACTCAGCTGACCATGCGGACCTTCCATATCGGTGGTACCGCCTCCCGTCGCGCTGAGCAGACCTCTCTGGAATCTCGCTTTGAAGGTGTGCTTAAGTACATCGATGTGAATTCTGTTATCGATAGTGATGGCTATCACGTGGTCATGAATCGTAACGGTGAAATTGCTGTGGTCGACGAGACGGGCCGTGAGCGGGAGCGTTACGGTGTCGTCTATGGTGCCCGGCTACGCATTGCGCCGGAGGGAGCGATTAAGTCCGGCGACCTGCTGGCCGAATGGGACCCCTACACCATGCCGATCCTGACTGAGGTTCCTGGGCGGATTCGATTTGGTGACGTTGTCGAAGGTGTCACCATGGAGGAGCAGGTCGATGAGGTTACCGGCCTGTCGCGCAAGGTCATCATCGAATCCAAAGGGGCAGACAAGCGTCCGCGCATTACCCTTAAGGATGATGAAGGTAAGACCCTCAAACTGCCCAACGGTGCACCTGCACGCTATATGCTGCCGGTTGGCGCCAATATCGTCGCGATTGAAGATGATATGGTCAGTGGTGGTGCGATCCTTGCCAAAATTCCGCGAGAGACCACTAAGACCAAGGACATTACCGGCGGTTTGCCTCGAGTTGCCGAGCTCTTCGAAGCTCGTAAGCCAAAGGAATTTGCCGTCATCAGCGAAATCGACGGTGTCGTTTCCTATGGTAAGGACTCCAAGGGCAAGCGCAAGGTATTGGTGACGCCAGAAATTGGTGAATCCAAGGAATACTTGATCCCCAAAGGGAAGCACATCAGCGTTCATGAAGGGGATCATGTCAAGGCTGGCGAAGCCCTCATGGACGGTTCAAGTAACCCTCATGATATTTTGCGGGTACTCGGCGAGAAGGAGTTGGCCAAGTATTTGGTGGACGAGGTTCAGGAAGTCTACCGACTGCAGGGGGTAAAGATAAACGACAAGCATATTGAAGTCATTGTGCGGCAGATGTTGCGACGCGTTCGTATCAAAGAGCTGGGCGATACTCGATTCTTGCTTGA
>LGOV01010418.1_pt3 | contig 11554 bp, 8 predicted proteins | sample 469881 | NCBI WGS metagenome assembly LGOV01 (sample SAMN03857199, study PRJNA290197) | marine sediment metagenome | biome: marine cold seep biome; feature: cold seep; material: marine sediment; isolation source: sample #5579, elevator 3A push core 41 containing 12 cm of sediment... ...
CGGTAGATGAGAATAGGAAAAATCTATATAATAATTACAATTTTATTGGTTCCATTTTATTTACGAGCACAAAAATCAGAAATTTATACTGATAAACTTGCTCCATATGATCAGGCAGTAGATCTTTATCATAATAAAGATTATTATGCTGCTCAAATAAAATTTGATGAAATTAAAGATCAATTTGGAGACGACTCAGAATTAAAGGCTAGAAGCTATTACTACAGAGCGTTTTGTGCTATCCGATTAGGCGAAAAAGAAGGTGAAGATCTAATGCGCGAGTTTGTTGATGAATTTCCTACAAGTACCAAACGCAACAACGCATTTTTAGAAGTAGGCGAATACTATTTTAAAAATGCCAATTATCCATACGCTTTAAAATGGTATTCAAAAGTAAATGTAAGTAGTTTAAGTTTGCATCAGCAGGAAGATTTTCAGTTTAAATTTGCTTATGGTTTATTTGCCGCAGGAAGTTTTGCAAAATCTAAAAAATATTTTTCTCAGCTTTTAGATTCTGAGAAATATGGTGCTGAAGCCAAGTATTATTACGGTTATATGGCTTATAAAGATGATGATTTTGAAAATGCAGATAAATATTTAAGTGATGTTGCCAATAATAAATATCTGGGTAAGGATATTCCATATTTTATGGCAAACATTAAATTTAAAACCGGTAAATTTCAAGAAGCTATTGATGCCGCATTACCCCTTTTAGAAAAATCAAACAAAGTTCAAAGATCAGAACTTTCAAAAATTATAGGCGAAAGCTATTTTAATATTGAAGAATATGAAAAAGCTATTCCTTATTTAAAGGATTACGATGGTAAAAAGGGCAAGTGGAACAATACAGATTTTTATCAATTAGGATATGCCTATTACATGCAAAATGATTACGAAAATGCTATGGAATGGTTTACAAAGATCATTGATGGAAACAATTCCGTAGCACAAAATGCATATTATCATTTGGCTGAATGTTATTTGAATAGTGACAAAAAAACTGAAGCTTTAAATGCTTTTAAAAATGCATCTCAAATGGATTTTGATCAAACCATCAAACAAGATGCCTGGTTAAATTATGCCAAACTCAGTTATGAGATTGGAAATCCATATAAAAGTACAGCTGAAATAATTCAAGAGTACTTACAAAAATACCCTGCCGATATTAATAAAGAAGAGCTCAACAATTTATTGATCAGTTCATTTATGTCTGTAAAAGATTATGAAGGTGCCATTCGTTATTTAGATAATAAAAAAGATAGTGAAAACTATCAAAAAGTTGCTTTTTTAAGGGGTGTGCAACTGTTAGAAGATCAAAATTATCAGGAAGCTAAAGAATATTTTAGTTTAGCTAAAAATATTATCAATAATTACAATGCTAAAGCAACCTTTTGGAAGGCAGAATCTGATTATCGTTTAAACAATTTTGATGAAGCTCTACGTGGTTTTCAATCATTTTCAGAATTAACTGATGCTAAAAACCAAATCGAATTTGAAGATCTCGACTATCATATTGGCTACACTTACTTTAAATTAAAAGATTATAATAAAGCCGGTGGTCATTTTAAACAATATATTGATAATAATCCAGCCAATTCTGATCAATTGATAGATTCTTATATGCGCTTAGGTGATAGTTTTTTTGCCTTGAGTAATTATTATAAAGCATTAACTCCTTATGAAAAAGTTATTGAAGCTAATGATATCAATGTTGATCAGGCTCAATTCCAAAGGGCTTTATGTTACGGGTTTATGGGAGAAAATGATAAAAAGATTTTAGAATTAGATAAATTTTTAAGATATAATGTTAAATCTCCATTAAGGGATGATGCGTTCTATGAACTCGGAAATACTTATATAAACAAAAACGAAACAGACAAAGCCTTAAACGCTTATAATGACATTATCGAGAATTACCCTCAAAGTTCTTATGTTCCTAAAGCATTATTAAAACAAGGTCTTATTTTTTTTAATATCAACAATAACCAAAAAGCTTTATCAAAATACAAAACTGTAATAAAAGATTATCCAAATTCACCTGAAGCTATTGAAGCTGTATCAAATAGTCGGCAAATTTATGTTGATATTGGAAAAGTTGATGAATATGAGCGTATGGTAAAAAAACTTGATTATGTAAATGTATCCGATCAAGAAATTGAAAATACCCTGTTTGAATCAGCTGAAAAACAATATTTAAACAATAACACTAAAAAAGCAATTGAAGGTTTTCAAAAATACTTAAATAGATTTCCTAACGGAATTCATACGCTAACTGCCAATTATTATTTAGCTGATGCCTTAGTACGAGATAAACAATCGCAAAAAGCCATTATTCATTACCAATATATTATTGATAAGAACCGTAATGATTATACAGAAAATTCTTTACTAAATCTTTCGCAGATCTATCTTAAAAAACAAAATTGGGAAAAGGCTTTACCGCTACTAATAAAACTCGAAAATGAAGCTGATAGTGAACAAAATATAATTTTTGCACAAAGTAATTTGATGAAAGGAAACTATGCTTTAAATAATTATGATAAAGCCGTTAATTACGCTGATATAATTTTACAAAAAGAAAAAATTGAGGATCAAATCAAATCGGATGCTCAAATAATTATTGCCCGTGCTGCTTTTAAAACAAACGACATTAATAAGTCACAAGAAGCTTTTAAAATCGTTGAAAATTCTGCCAGCGGTAAATTGAAAGCTGAAGCTATTTATTACGATGCCCTTTTTAAATATCAAGACGGAAATTATAAAAATTCGAATCTAATAATTCAAAAATTAGCATCAGAATATGCCAATTATCGTTATTGGGGTGCAAAAGGGCTAATTATTATGGCAAAGAATTTTTACGAATTACAAGATGCTTATCAAGCTACATATATTTTAGAAAATATTTTAAAGAACTTTAGTGATTTCCCTGAGGTTACTAATGAAGCTAAAATTGAGTTGCAAAAAATTAAAAAAGAAGAAGCAAAAACAAATGAATCCGTTATACAGGAAAACTAATATATTTCGAATGAAAAAGCTAATTTCTTTACTTTTTTTATTATTCTTTACAGGATTTATTTTTTCACAAAAGAAGAAAAAAGATACGCTTGATACAGAAGTGGTTCGGGTTGTAAAACCTTATTCTCCAACTGTATCAGATGCCTTTAAGATTAAAAAAAATCCTCAAATAGATTCAATTGAGATCAATACTAAAAAAGAGGTTAATTACCATATAAATTCTGTTCCGGTCGCCTCAACTTTTACACCTGCAAAAGGAAAAGCCAAAGCAATAAAACGTGAGCCAAAAGAACGTTTTTACAATAATTATGTAACTGTTGGTTTTGGAAATTATCTTACACCTTTCGCCGAGATCTTTGCCCATTATAATCTTACAAAATATAGTGATATTGGTGGATTTATAACTTATTTATCATCTTATGGAGATATCAAAGAAGTTACACTAAATAGTACATTTTCTGATATAAAAGCAGATTTTTACTACAAACAATCCGAAAAATATTTTGAATGGCAAATCAATGCCGGAATAAAAAATCAAGTTGTTAACTGGTACGGTTTGCCCAATGAAATAAATTTTAAAGAAAATATCATCAATTCAATTGAAGAAGAACAATCATACGGTACACTTTCTTTGGGTGGCGAAATAGAGTTTTTTGATGCATTGGTTCACGATGGTGAAGTAAAATTTACTAGGTTTTTCGATAAGCATAATAGCGATGAAAACCATGTAGAAATTATGGGTAATGTTGAATTTCCTGTTTGGAATGAATTGATGAACAGCTATATTTCTTTAGAATTCTTAAATGGTAATTTTAAACAAAACTATCTAAATACTGACGGTATCAATCACAATTTCTTAAATATTGGTTTTAGTCCTAATTTTACGATGCTTCGCGATAATTTAACTTTAAATCTAGGTGCCAAACTATACTATAGTCTAACAAATAATGAAAATGATAAAAGCAAATTTTATGCTTATCCAAATGTTACAGCTTCTTATAAAATTAATGAAGATTATTTAATTGCTTATGCCGGAATTATAGGTGATCTGCATCAAAATACTTATGAAAAATTTGTAAATGAAAATCCATTTGTATCTCCTACATTAAATATAAGAAGAACAGATCAACAGTACTTGGGTTATTTAGGTGCTAAAGGTAAATTCTCAACAAATTTGAGCTTTAATATCAAGGCTTCTTATGGCAATGAAATAGATAAACCTTTATATAAATTAAATCCTTCAAAAACAAATGGAAGCATTTTATTAAATAAAGGTTACGAAGCAGGAAATTCGTTTGAGGTTGTTTATGATAAGGTTCAAACAATTGGCGCTTATGCTGAAATAATATATGATTTTGATGAACATTTTAAATTTGGAGGGAATTTTGAATTTAATTCATATAACTTAAAAACTCAAGAATATGCCTGGAATTTACCCATGTTAAAAGCCACGCTCTTAGCAAAATACACAAGAAAAAAATGGTTTGCAGGTGCTAATTTATACTTTGCCAGTGAAAGAAAAGATGAATTGATCATTATACCGGGCTCCTCAACTAATCAGATTACCAACTCAACATATTTTGACATTAACCTAAACAGTGGTTATTATTTTAATGACCGTTGGTCTACTTTTATCAAACTCAATAATATTTTAAGTGATAATTACCAAAAATATACCAACTTTAAAGTACAAGGTTTTCAGGTAATGGGTGGATTAACTTATAGATTTGATTTTTAATAACCTCAAATTACTTACCCATACATCTTTTTATAATAATCCTGGTAAGCACCTGAAGTAACGCTGTTTAACCAATCTTCATTTTCTAAATACCAATCTAATGTTTTGGCAAGACCCTCTTCAAAAGTTACACTGGGTTTCCAACCCAATTCTTTGTTTAATTTTGTTGCATCAATCGCATAACGACGATCATGTCCGGCACGGTCTTTAACATAAGTGATCAATTTGGCTGAACTGCCTTTTTCACGACCTAATTTTTCATCCATTTGTTCACATAGTAAATGGATCAGTTTTAAGTTAGTCCATTCATTAAAACCACCAATATTATAAGTATCAGCATTTTTCCCTTTATGGAAAATTTCATCAATGGCAATTGCATGATCTTCTACATATAACCAATCGCGTGTATAATTTCCATCACCATAAACAGGCAGAGGTTTGTTATTTTTAATATTGTGAATAAAAAGGGGTATCAACTTTTCAGGAAACTGATTTGCACCATAATTATTTGAACAATTACTAATTATAAAAGGTAAACCATAAGTATTTCCATAAGCTCTTACTAAATGATCAGAAGCTGCTTTTGATGAGGCGTAAGGTGATTGCGGATCGTAAGAGGTTGTCTCTTTAAACAGCCCTGTTTTACCCAAGGAGCCATAAACCTCATCCGTAGAAACATGGTAAAATAATTTTCCATCAAAATTATCTTTCCAGACATCGCGAAAGGCATTTAACAAATTAGCAGTGCCTAATACATTGGTTTCAATAAAATCATTAGGGTTGGTAATTGAACGATCAACATGACTTTCAGCAGCTAAATGAATAACCGCATCAAATTTATATTTTTTAAATATTTCGTTGATAAAATCAATGTCTTTTATATCCCCTTTAATAAAAGTATAATTGGGTTGACCTTCAATATCTTTAATATTTTCTAAGTTTCCGGCATAAGTCAGGGCATCAAGGTTATATATATGATAATCAGGATATTTATTAACAAACATTCGCACAACATGCGAACCTATGAATCCGGCGCCACCAGTAATTAATATTTTATTTACCATACTTAATACTTTTACCTTTTTACTTTAAAACTGTTTTACCTGCCATTTCCATGCAGCATCCAATGCATCTTCCAAACTCAATTTTGATCTCCAACCAAGTTCTCTATTGGCTAATGTGGTATCCGCGTAAGCTGATGTAATATCTCCTTCTCTTCTACCAACAATTTTATAATTCAATTTTTTACCACTTACTTTTTCAAATGCATTGATCACTTCTAATACAGAACTTCCTTTACCTGTACCTACATTAAATGTTTCAAAATTTGTTTTATTTTGATTTCCTAACAATCTATTCAGAGCAGAAACATGAGCTTTTGCTAGGTCAACTACATGAATATAATCACGTATAGCTGTACCATCAGGTGTAGGATAATCATCACCAAAAACTGATAATTCTTTTCTGATTCCTGCTGCAGTTTGCGTAACAAATGGAATTAAGTTTTGAGGAACTCCAATGGGTAACTCACCAATTTTTGTGCTTTTATGAGCTCCTATCGGATTAAAATAACGCAAAGCAATAATATTTAAATCTTCAACTTTTGCAGTATCCTTCAGAATTTCTTCACCAATTTGTTTGGTATTTCCGTAAGGAGATTCAGCAGGTTTAATGGGTGCATTTTCAGTGATTGGTAATTCATCGGCTTGACCGTAAACCGTACATGAAGAACTGAAAATAAAATTTTTAACTTTATTTTTCACCATCTCTTGAAGTATAAATACTAAAGTGGCAATATTGTTTTCGTAATATAATAAAGGTTTTTCAACGGACTCGCCAACAGCTTTGGATGCAGCAAAATGAATAACACCTTCAATTTTATGATTTTCAAAGAATTGCTTTACTAATTTTTTATCTTTTAAATCAAATTGTACAAATTCAGGTTTTTTACCCGAGATGGATGTAATACCATCTAAAACTTCAATCTTTGAATTTGACAAATCATCAATTATTACAACTTCAAATCCTTCGTTTTGCAGTTCAACAACAGTATGCGAACCAATAAATCCTAAACCACCGGTTACTAATATCTTACTTTTTACTTTTTTCATAGATCTTAAAAATAAATTGATTACTTTTTACAAAATGAGAAAGTTATTTTACAAAATTTAATATTGTTTTAATAATAAAATCTTGTTGTTCTTTTTCAAGTTCAGTGTGCATAGGTAATGAAATTACGGTTTGTATCAATTCATTGGTTGCATTAAAATCTGCTTCATTATAACGCGTATCAGCATAAGCTTTTTGACTGTGTAACGGAACCGGATAATAAATAGCATTTGGTATATTATTATCTAATAAATGCTGATGAAGGGCATTCCTGTCAACATCTTTTAAACGCAAAGTATATTGATGAAAAACATGACTTGTAAATTCGCTTGTAACAGGAGTAATAATTTTATCACATTCTAAAAAGGCATTATTATAATAATCCGCTGCATTTTTTCTAGCTTCACAATAGGCGTCTAGGAGAGGTAGTTTGATCCTTAAAATCGCTGCTTGCATACTATCTAATCTCGAATTTACACCAACTACATCGTGATAATATCTTTTATACATACCATGATTAACTACTCCACGTATTATATAAGCCAAATCATCATCATTAGTGAAAATTGCACCTCCATCACCGTAACAACCTAAATTCTTAGAAGGAAAAAAAGAGGTTGTTCCTACATCTCCAATTGTTCCCGCTTTTTTAACCGTACCATCTTTAAAAGTATAATCAGCTCCTATTGCCTGAGCAGTATCTTCAATTACAAAAAGATTATATTCTGCCGCTACTTCTAAAATTGCTTCCATATTTGCACATTGACCAAATAAATGTACCGGTACAATTGCTTTTGTTTTAGGTGTTATTGCTTTTTTTAAAGCCTCAATATTCATATTAAAAGTATTGATATCAACATCAATTAATACGGGTGTTAATTTTAAAAGTGCAATTACTTCAACTGTTGCCGCAAAAGTAAAATCAACTGTAATTACTTCATCACCTTGATTTAAACCCAAACCCATCATGGCAATTTGTAAAGCATCAGTGCCATTAGCACATGGTATAACATGTTTAACGTTTAGATATTCTTCTAAATCTTCTTGAAAATTATTTACTTCAGGACCATTAATAAAAGCAGCTGAACTTATCACCTCCGTTAAAGTTTTATCAATTTGAGGTTGTATTTTTTTATACTGACCTTGTAAGTCAACCATTTGAATTTTATTCATTTTTATATCTTTTACAGTCCTTGATTTGAATTTTTAGAGGAACAAAAATACAAATTATTTATGGGCTATTAACCTAAATTTTTATATTAGCATTCTGAATGTATTTATTATATAACATAACCGTTTACTGCGTAGGTTTTTTTTTAAAATTAATAGCAATATTTAATAAAAAAATTAATCTTTTTGTCGCTGGAAGAAAAGAAATCTTTTCAAAATTACAGCATGTAATTTCATCGAATGATCAGGTTATTTGGTTTCACTGTGCCTCTTTGGGCGAATTTGAACAGGGAAGACCAATAATTGAAAAAATTAAAAATCAACATCCTGATTATAAGATTGTTTTAACTTTTTTCTCACCTTCAGGTTTTGAAGTAATTAAAAATTATGCTTTAGTAGATATTGTTACTTATTTACCTCTTGACACAAAAAAAAATGTAAAGAAATTCTTACAAATTACTCATCCTAAAATAGCTGTTTTTATAAAATATGAATTTTGGCCAAACCTTCTAAATGAATTAAAAAAACAAAAAATTGAAACTATCTTAGTTTCAGGAATATTTAGAGAAAATCAAGCTTTTTTTAAAAGATACGGTAAGTGGATGGTTAAATCATTAAAAGCATTTTCTCATTTCTTTGTGCAAAATGAAAAATCAAAAATATTATTGCAACAAATTGGTTTTAACAATGTTACAATCAGTGGAGATACCCGATTTGATAGAGTTTTTGAAATTACAAAACAAGACAATTATTTAGATTTTATCGAAAAATTCAAGCAAAACAAATACACTTTAATTGCCGGTAGTACCTGGCCTAAAGATGAAGAATTTCTGATAAATTACATTAACAATCACGCAAGTATCGATGAAAAATTTATCATTGCTCCACATAATATAAATGAAAAATTAATTAAAAATTTACGAGAAAATATAAACAAAAAAACAATTTTATTTTCAGAAAAAGAATACAACAATAATGCACAAGTTTTTATAGTAGATACAATTGGCATTTTAACAAAAATCTATAGCTATGCTGATGCAGCTTATATTGGCGGAGGTTTTGATCCTGAGGGGGTACATAATGTTCTTGAACCTGCAACTTTTGGTATTCCTTTAAGTATAGGTCCGGTTTATAAGAAATTTCAAGAAGCTGTTGATCTGGTAAATTTACAAGCTTGCGAGGTATTAAAAACTCAAGAAAATTTTAATCTCCATTTTCATTTATTATTTACGGATATTAATTATAGATTGGGAAAAGGTAAAATATCAAAAAATTATATTTATGATAATATAGGTGCAACAAAAATTATTTTAGAATATATCGATGATAAGATATAATATTATATTTATCTTGTAGTGCTAAAAAAAATATCAAAGATTAAAATAATGATACGAGAAAAATTAAACGAATATTATAGTGTAATTTTCGAAAAAGAACTTATAGATGAGATAAGTAAAATTGGTACTTATAAACGAATTAGAGAAAATCAACTTTTAGTTGATATTGATGATAGTTTAAGTAAAATCCCTCTTTTGCTTACAGGAGCTATAAAAATAAGTCGTGAAGATAAAAATGGAGATGAAATAATTTTATATTTTTTAGAAAGAGGTGATACTTGTACAATTTCTTTTGCAAGCGGCTTAAACACAATTAAAAGTAAAATAAAAGGTATAGCTGAAAAAGATTCAGAAGTCATATTTTTCCCTTCAGAAAAAATTGAAGAATGGCTAGTGAAATATAAATCGTGGCGTTTATTTGTTATCGACAGTTATAATATACGTATAGATGAAATGCTAGAGGCTATTGATACATTAGCTTTTATGAAAATGGATCAACGTCTATACAAATATCTTACTGATAAGGTCAAAATAATGCGCTGTATTTCTTTACATACAACGCATCAAGAAATTGCAACTGATCTTAATACTTCAAGAGTTGTGATCTCAAGATTATTAAAACAATTGGAAAACGAAGGAAGAATTAAATTATATAGGAATAAAATTGAGGTTTTAGACTATTGAAGCGTTTCTGTTATAATTTGATTCTTACACTATCTTTTTAATTTTAGTACTTTTGCGGACCTAATCGAATTTTTATTATTTGTATGATATGTTGACAGATAAGTTTGGAAGACATATTTCTTATTTACGTTTAGCTGTTACTGACCGGTGTAATTTGCGTTGTAAATATTGCATGCCTGCACATGGTATTGATATTGTTGACAGAGCAGAGTTGCTTACCTACAAAGAAATGTACAGAATTATAAGGGTTTTAAGTGAACTTGGCGTCAACAAAGTTAGACTAACAGGTGGAGAACCTTTTGTTAGAAAGAATTTTATTAATTTTCTTGAATCTCTTACATTCAATGATAAATTAGATCAAGTAAATATTACAACCAATGGTGCTTTAATTTCAAAGTACATTCCAAAATTAGAAGAGCTTAATATTAATGCTATTAATTTGAGTATAGATACNNAATACGCTTCAGGCAAAAAAATTTAAAGAAATTACCCGCCGTGATGTTTTCAAAGATATCCTGCAAACTCTTGAAAAATTACTGGCAAGTAAATTAGATCTAAAAATAAATGTTGTTGTTCAACCAGGGATTAATACAGATGAGATCTGGGATTTTATAAATTTGACAAAAAATAAAGATCTAGTTGTTAGATTTATTGAAGAAATGCCGTTTAACGGAAAAGGATTACGTCAAACTGACGAAATTTGGAATTACAATAAAATATATTCTGAAATTGAAAAAGAATTTAAAGATATAATTCCGNNNNACATCAAAAATTTTTACCATTGATAACTATAAAGGTTCTTTTGGTATTATACCTGCATTTACTCGTACAATCTGCAATGATTGTAACCGAATAAGAATTACAGCAACCGGTATGTTTAAAAATTGTTTATTTGATGAAGGTGTTTTTAATCTTCGTGATTTTATGCGAAAAGGAGTAAGTGATGATGAACTAAAACAGATCTTTATCGATACCGTTCACAACAAACCTGAAAATGGATTTATTGCTGAAGCAAATAGAAAAAGTAAAACAGTTTCTGAAAGCATGTCAACTATTGGTGGGTGAGGTCAATTTGAAAATGAATTAATTTAAAAATTTATCAATAAGATTTCTTTATAAATAACATATAATGATCACATCAAATAAAGCTTTACAATTAATATTGAATCAAACTGAAAATTTTGGTTCAGAACAAATTGATTTTAAGAATTCAATAGGTAGAATCTTAAAAGAAGATATTGTTGCCGACAGAGATTTTCCTCCATTTAATCGTGCGAGTATGGATGGTATTGCAATTACAGTTGACCCATTTAATAAAGGTGTTCGGGATTTTAAAATTGAAGGTGTTCAGGCAGCCGGAAGTCCGCAATTAACCTTAAAGAATCCTAACAATTGTATAGAAGTAATGACGGGTGCAATGGCTCCTGTAAATTCAGAAGCAATAATTCCATACGAATTATTAGAGATCAAAGATGGTATAGCAAAGGTAAATACCAATGAT
>LGOV01032113.1_pt2 | contig 11537 bp, 12 predicted proteins | sample 469881 | NCBI WGS metagenome assembly LGOV01 (sample SAMN03857199, study PRJNA290197) | marine sediment metagenome | biome: marine cold seep biome; feature: cold seep; material: marine sediment; isolation source: sample #5579, elevator 3A push core 41 containing 12 cm of sediment... ...
ATGGACAATGTCAAAGGACTCTTTCTGCCTAGGTTCAAGAAATATGTGAATTTGGCGGTTACTGGAAAGCTTAACATGGACTTTAAAACCAAACTTCAGGAAATCATACAAAAGGATGATCCTTCAAAGAAAATAAGATATATGGTTTACAAGGAAGAAGGACCTGACCATGACAAGACATTCTATATCAGAGTATACCTTGACAAACAGACAATAGGACGAGGTCAGGGAAAGAGTAAGAAGAATGCAGAACAGGAAGCTGCAATGTCGGCACTGGCTAGCAGAGGATGCATAGATGAGAAAGAAGACTAAGATAATACCAATTTTCATTCCTCACCAGGGATGCCCAAATGACTGCATATTTTGCAATCAAAAGAAAATTACTGGCAAGGGAAAGTATTTGGATATTAATGAAATAGCAAATGATATAAAGGAATTCCTTTCAACCATAGATACTGAAAAATATGAAGTTGAAATAGCCTTTTTTGGAGGAAGCTTTACAGCCATAGATATTGAACTTCAAAAAAGCATTCTGGAGATTGCCTTTAGCTACAAGAATAGGAAGCTTGTTGATAGAATCAGATTGTCTACAAGACCTGATGCAATCGATAAGCAAATCCTGGATATGCTTGAATCTTATGGTGTTGACATCATTGAACTTGGTGTGCAGTCTTTAGATAATGACGTATTATATAAAATCAACAGAGGCCATACAACTGAAGATACTGTAGAAGCAAGCAGACTAATCAAGGAAAGAGGCCTTGTTCTAGGGCATCAAGTAATGCCGGGAGTTTATGGAAGCAGTTCTTTGAAAGATATAGAAACTGCTAAAAAATCCATCGAAATGAAACCTGATATTGTAAGAATTTATCCAGCTCTTACAATAAAAGATACAAAGATGGAGGAGCTTTTCAAGGAAGGTTCCTACAACCCTCCAAGTCTTGATGAAAGCGTTAACTTGGTCTCGTATATATATTCCCTCTATGAAATGGCGCGAATAAAAATAATAAGAGTGGGACTTCAGACTACTGAAAATATCAATTACGACAGCGATATTTCTGGTGGCCCCTTTCACCCTTCCTACAGGCAGTTGGTATTGACCAATATAATGACAAGCAGTCTGGTTTGGATGCTGAAGGACTGTGAATTGGATGAATTGACGGTTGAGTGCGACAAGACAACTATCAATTCGTTTTCAGGCATAAAGGGTATGGGAAAGAAGGTTTTGATTGATAAGCTAGCTCTAGCATCAATCAAGTTCAAGGAAGGAACGGAAGAAAATATGGTTTTGTTGAAATTTAATGATATGGAAGTTACTGTTGAAATAAAAAAATTCTTTGATTTTTTCATAAAAACTTACGAGGAGCCCGGATATGTATTTGAAGGAAATAATAATTAATGGATTCAAATCCTTTCCTGAAAAAACAGTTATAAAAATAAATTCTGAATTTACAGCCGTAGTTGGCCCTAACGGTAGTGGGAAGAGCAATATTTCTGATGCGTTCAAGTGGGTTATGGGTGAACAGAGTGCCAAGACTCTTAGAGGAACTAAAATGGAGGATGTTATTTTTGCAGGTACGGAAAAACGGAAACCTCTGGGATATGCGGAAGTGAACCTGGTATTTGACAATTCAGATAAAAGGCTTCCAATCGAGTATCATGAAGTATGTATTACAAGAAGACTTTTTAGAACTGGAGAAAGTGATTATCTTCTTAATAAAACATCAACAAGGCTTAAAGAGATAAGAGAATTGTTTATGAACACTGGAATAGGAATAGATGGCTATTCTATCATAGGACAGGGAAGAGTTGAGGATATTGTTGGAGCAAAATCCGAAACAAGAAGAAAAGTAATTGAAGAGGCTGCAGGAATAGTCAAGTTTAAAACAAGAAAAGAAGAATCCATTAGGAAACTATCTAAAACAGAAGAAAATATTGAACGTGTTAATGATATAATTTCAGAAATCGAACAACGTATTGAACCTTTGAGAATACAGAAGGAATCTGCGGAAAAATATCTGGAATTGAAAAACACCTTGAAATCGGGGGAGCTTAATTTGTTATCTAGGGATTACGATATTCAAAATGAATTCCTAGAAAATATGAAAGAACAATTAAAAAGTAAAATAGAGGAATTGAAAAAAAAAGAAAAAAAACTGGAAAGCAGCCGAGATAAATTTGAGAAGCTGATTTCAGAAAATAAATCTTTGGATGAAGAAATTTCAAATGATGAACTTGAATATTCGGGATTCAACAAGAGATATCTTGAAAATGAAAGCACCCTAAAGCTTCATAAAGAAAAGAGGCTTCTTTTTGAATCTGAAAATGAGAAGATCAAAAACACATTGAAAAACAGTGACGAAAGAGTTTATGAATGGTCTGAAGAAATTGATAGATGCAAAAGTGAAGTAGTCAAGGTAAAGAGTGAAATTGACGGCAACAGGAAAATGCTTCTTGAAAAGGAACGAGAACTGGAAAATCATATAGAAGAGAGTAACAGCATTCAAAAGGCCATTGAAATGAAGAAAAATGATGTTTTTGCGATGTACAACATACAGACGGAAACTAAAAGTAAAATAAATATTGCTGATTCTCTCATATTAAACCTTGAAAATAGATATGAAAGTCTTGAGACGGAATACTCCACTGCTGAGGAATCCGAAAAAAGGATATTTGAGAATATTACTGAAAGCAATGAATTGCATGAAATAAATATGGCAAAAAAGAAAAAGTTGGCTGAAGAAGTACAGAAAACAGTCTCAGAAACGAAGGATTTGAAANNGAAACTTAAAAAAAATGAATCGGACAAGGAACTTATTAGAATAAAAAACAGCTTCAATGAAATCGAATCGAAAAAAAAGATTATGAGTAGAATGCAGGAATCATATGATGGATATTACAAGAGCGTTCAAAGGTTCATGATTGATTGTAAAAATAACAATGTATTCAATAGAAGCATTATAGGAGTAGTGGCGGAACTGGTAGAAGCTGATAAATCCTATGAAAAGGCACTTCAAGTGGCATTGGGAAGTGCTGTTCAAAACATTCTTATTGAAAGTGAAAGGAATGCTTCGGAAATAATATCCTATTTGAAGAAGAGAAATATCGGAAGGATTACTTTTCTTCCCATTGATACAATTAAACCCAGAAAATTGAATCCTCGTGAATTGAATGAATTGAAATCCAAAGGCTGCATCGGTGTATTCAGTGAGTTGGTCAATTATGAAAATAAATATAAAAACATAATAGAATATCTTTTGGGAAGGGTAATATTAACCGATAATATTGAAAATGGAATAAAGATTGCCAAAAGTATAAATTACAGTGCAAAAATTGTAACTGTCTCAGGAGAAACCGTTAATGCTGGAGGATCAATTACAGGTGGTACAATAAAGAATCGTATTAACCTTGTTGGAAGAAAAAGAGAAATAAACGAATTGGAAGACCTTGCATCTCAGGCTGTTAAGGAAGGCGAGGATGAAAGCGACAGAAACAATAATATTTCAGACAAAATTCTAGAGCTTGATTTAAGGAATGAAAATTCAAGAACTTCCTTTAATAGTGTGGAGACAGATATAAAGAACAGCATACTTGAAACTAAATATCTTAAAGAAGAGCTTGAAAGAATCCAGTCTGGAAAGACCAAACTGGAAGAAGACTTCGAGTTTTTGAAAATAGAAAGAAAGAATTATCTTTCAGAAAAGGACAAAAGGAACCATGAACTGGATGTGTACAAGGATAAAATTCAATCCATTGAAAATGAATTGGAAGAAAGTAACAGTTCTTACAAGGATTCTGTAGAAGGGCTTGAAAGCAGAAGGGTTGGAATTACAGACTATAAAATCAAGATTTCAGAGCTGATGAACAGTAAAAAAAATGTATTGATTGAAGCTGGGAATTTTGAAAACAGAATTATTGCCGAAAAATCAACTGTCGATAATAGCAAAGAGTTAATTAAAAAAAATAATGCTCAATTAAGGGACTTGGATTCTGATTCCTTTGCTACAGAGGAATCAAACAGGGTGCTTTCCTACAAGGTGAAGTCCCTTGATATGAAACTGTCGGAAACCAGGGAACTTAAGAAAAAGAACCAGGAACTGCAGTATGGAATTCAAAAAAGTATGAATGAAGATACAAGGCTCATTGGAGAATTGGGAATTGAAAATAATTCAATAAAAGCGAAGATTGAAATCACAGAAAACAAAATAGCTTCCATATCAAATCAGATGTGGGAAGATTATGAAATGAGTTATGCATNNAAGATGAATCTTTAAGCATGACAAAGTTGAAGGAAACAGTGAGAAAGTCAAAAAAAGCCATAAAAAGCCTTGGAGATATAAATATAGGATCAATCGAAGAGTATAATACCGTGTCGGAAAGATACGAATTCCTTGTAAAACAAAGGGATGATCTTGACAAGGCAAAAGAAAAGTTGAACAGGGTAATAAGCGAGCTTGCCTACAAAATGAAAAAACAGTTCGGCGAAGAATTCGGTAAAATAAGGGAGCAGTTCAAGTCGGTATTTGTAAGTCTTTTCGATGGAGGAAAAGCTGACATAGTCATGTCTGATGAAAGCGACCTACTAAATAGTGATATAGAAATATATGCACAGCCTCCTGGAAAAAAGCTTAACAAAATTTCATTAATGTCAGGGGGAGAAAAGGCAATGACCGCCATAGCATTATTATTCTCAATACTTAGAATAAATCCCACTCCTTTTTGCATACTTGATGAAATAGAAGCAGCCCTTGATGATGCGAATGTATATAGATTTGCTGCATATCTTAAGGAATTTTCAAAGGAAACACAATTTTTGGTAATAACACATAGAAAGGGAACCATGGAGTTTGTAGACACCTTGTATGGAACAACAATGGAAGAACAAGGGGTTACAAAGCTGGTATCCATGAAACTTTCAAATTATAATATTTAGGAGGAAATATGGCAATAAATATTTTCAAGAAATTTACAGATGGATTAAAGAAAACAAAGGACGAGTTTGCATCTAAAATCGACGGTGTATTCAGCATGTATACCAAAATTGATGACGAACTTCTTGAGGACCTTGAGGATATTCTTATAGGTTCTGATATTGGAGTAGAGTCAACTTTGGATATTATTGAACACTTGAAAAACTGCGTCAAGACAGAAAAACTTAAGACACCTGATGAAATAAAAGTTAAGCTGAAGGAATACTTGAAGGAAATAATCCACACTGATGATGAATCTGATGATTCAAACATGAAAACACCAACGGTAATTCTTATTATTGGAGTAAATGGTGTGGGAAAGACAACAACAATTGGAAAGCTGGCAAACAGATACAGATCTATGGGCAAAAATGTTTTGGTGGCTGCAGGTGACACATTCAGAGCAGCGGCGGTTGAACAACTTCAGATTTGGTGCGATAGAGCAGGTGTTGATCTTATAGCAAACAAGGAAGGTAGTGATCCTGCTGCTGTTATATTCGATTCTGTACAGGCAGCTAAATCAAGAAATGCTGACATTCTTATCTGTGATACTGCAGGAAGGCTTCACAACAAGAAAAATCTCATGAACGAACTCAACAAGATTTTCAGAGTTGTGGACAAGGAATATGAATCAGCCTTCAAACAGGTTTATCTGGTCATAGATTCAACAACCGGACAAAATGGAATAATACAGGCAAAGACATTCAAGGAAGCTGCGGATATAGATGGAATAATTCTCACAAAGCTTGACGGTACTGCAAAAGGTGGAATAATCGTACCTATTCAAAAGGAAATAGGAGTGCCTGTAAAATATGTGGGACTGGGAGAACAGATTGATGATCTTCAACCTTTTGATTCCAATAAATTTGTTGATGCAATATTTGAATAAACTATTGACAACTGCACAATAATACATTACAATAACTACTTGTCAAGGTAAAAACTTTACAGGCGGTTTATGTATGTTGGATAAATATGAACGAATAGGCAGATTGTTTGATTACTATTCAAATATATTAAAGGATAAACACAAGGATGTTTTGGACCTTTACTATTTCCAGGACCTAAGTCTTGCTGAGATATCGGAAATATTTGATATGTCAAGACAGGGAGTTCACGATCTTTTAAAAAGAGCTGAAGGCAACCTAGAAAATTTTGAAAAAAAACTTGGTTTGATAGACAGGAACGACAACATAAGAGAAAAGCTGGAACTATTGAAAAATAATATGAACGGGAACGATTTTGACCAAAAGGATATAGTTCAAATTATTGATGGTCTGATTGATTCTTTATAGGTGATAATATGATATTTGAGAGTTTGTCTGATAAGATACAGGGAGCATTAAACAAACTAAAAGGCAAGGGAAAACTGACTGAAAAAGATATCAACAATGCCATGAGGGAAATAAAACTGTCACTATTGGAGGCCGATGTAAACTTCAAGGTGGTTAAGGATTTCATAAAAACACTTAAGGAACGTGCTCTTGGTTCCGAGGTTATGAATAGTTTGACTCCTGGACAGCAGGTTGTAAAGATAGTAAACGAGGAAATGATCAAGCTTTTGGGAGAAAGCGAGTCAAAAGTCGATTTTTCCGATGATATAACAGTTATAATGATGTGTGGTCTTCAGGGAGCTGGTAAGACTACAACATCTGGTAAGCTTGCATTGAAATTCAAAAAGCAAAACAAAAGGCCATTAATTGCGGCCTGTGACATATATAGACCAGCTGCAATAAAACAGTTGGAAGTAGTAGGTAAGGGCATAGATGTTCCCGTATTCAAGATAGAGGGAGAAAAAAATGTTGTAAAAATTGCCGAAGAAGCATATAAGGAAGCTAAAAAGAATGGCAATGATGTATTGATTATAGACACTGCCGGAAGACTTCATATAGATGAAGCTCTAATGGGTGAACTTCAGCAGATTAAATCCAGTCTTAGCCCTCGAGAAATACTTCTTGTACTTGATTCAATGACTGGACAGGATGCTGTTAAAATAGCTGAAGCTTTTAATTCAACAATGGAAATTTCAGGTGTTATTCTGACAAAGGTTGATGGCGATGCAAGAGGTGGAGCAGCATTATCCCTGAGGGCAGTAACTAGCAAGCCTATAAAGTTTGTTACAACCGGTGAAAAAATGTCGGATTTGGAACCGTTTTATCCGGATAGGATGGCATCAAGGATACTTGGAATGGGTGATGTATTAAGCCTTATTGAGAAAGCCCAAGAATCCTTTGACATAGATCAGGCAAAGGAAATGGAACAAAGGTTGAAAAGCATGCAGTTTACCTTTGATGACTTCCTGATGCAGATGGAACAGATGCAAAATCTTGGACCTTTGGATCAACTACTTGAGATGATTCCAGGAGCCAACTCAAAGCAACTAAAAAACATTAAAATTGACGAGAAGGAGCTTGTATATATCAAGGCTATAATTCAGTCAATGACAAAGAAAGAAAGAAATGATTCGTCAATCATCAACGGCAACAGAAGAAAAAGAATTGCAGCTGGAAGTGGTACCTCGGTACAGAGAGTCAACCGTCTTTTGAAGCAGTTCAACGAGACAAGGAAGATGATGAAGAAGATGGGATCAATGGAAAAGACAATGAAGAAGCGTGGTGGCTTTAAAATGCCTTTTTAAGAAATAAAGTTATTTAAGATGTAAGTCTTTAATATATAAATGATTTGATTTTCAAATCAAAAACAAATTAAATTAGGAGGTGAATATAATGGCAGTAAAAATAAGATTGAAAAGAATGGGTGCAAAAAAGAAGCCTTTTTATAGAATAGTTGTTGCAGATTCAAGATCGCCTAGAGATGGAAAATTTATCGAGGAAATAGGTTACTATAATCCAGTAGTAGAGCCTAAGATTATTAAGATCAACGAAGAAAGCGCAATCAAATGGTTGAATAATGGTGCGAAGCCCACAGATACTGTAAATGTTTTGTTTAAGAAAAACGGTGTCTATGATAAAAGAGAAGAAAGCAAATAAAGGTGGTGCATTAAATGGGAGAATTAGTAGAATATATTGCTAAGTCACTTGTAGATAATCCAGAAGAAGTTAGTGTGAATGAAATAGAAGGTAGTCAATCCCTAATTATCGAACTGAAAGTTGCACCTGATGATATGGGTAAAATCATTGGGAAACAAGGCAGAATAGCTAAAGCGTTACGTACCCTTGTAAAAGCAGCTGCCACTAAGGACAATAAAAGAGTTATAATAGAAATAATTCAGTAAGGATTAGCTAACGCTAATCCTTATATTTTCATGGTGTATCAAGATGATCATGTAGAAATTATAATGGAAATTTGCTGGAACGAATGAAGAATCCAATGGTTCAATTTCATGAGAATTCTATTCTCATGAAATTGAATNNTCGTGAAATTGGATTGTTTGGACAATGTAAAAAACTTAGGATATTGATATTCCGAAGTTTTTAATATTTAGACGAGGTAGTAATGGAAAAAATAATAAGAGTTGGTAAAATTGTAAACACACATGGTTTAAAAGGAGAAGTCAAATGTATTTGTCTTACAGATGATATGGAAAGATTTAACGACTTTGACTATGTTTATATAGAAGATACTGAAGAACGTTTGGATATTGTCGGAGTTAGATATACGAAAGGCATGGTATACCTTAAGCTTAAGGGTTTGGATAATATAAATCTTGTTGAAAAATACATGAATAAATATATAATAATCGACGAGACACAGAGGGTGACTCTTGAAGAAGATTCATATTTTGTTTCAGATCTAATAGGTCTTGAGGTTTTCGATCTTGAAGGAAATTATCTTGGCAAGATTACTTATGTATACCAGACAGGAGCCAATGACGTCTACGAGCTGGACAATAACAAAGAACTTTTAATACCTGCCATTAAGGATGTGGTCAAGTCTGTTGACATTAATCAGGGCAGGATGACAATAAAGAAGATTGAAGGATTGTTGTCGTGAAGTTTAAATTGATAAGCCTTTTTCCTGAAATGCTTGAGAGTATTCTATCTGTAAGTATAATAGGAAGGGCTGTTAAGGACGAGAAACTCTTAATTGAATATATACAATTAAGAGACTATTCCGAAAACAAGCATAAAAAAGTTGACGATTACCCTTATGGTGGGGGTCCTGGAATGCTTTTGAAGCCTGAACCGGTATACAATGCCCTTATGCAAAACAGAAATCAAAAATCAAAGGTTATATACATGTCTCCAAAAGGGAAAAACCTTAGCCAAAATATTGTCAAAAGGCTGGCTGAGGAAGATGAGATAATAATTATTGCAGGCCACTATGAAGGCTTGGACCAGAGAATAATTGACAATTATATAGATGAATCCATTTCCATAGGTGAATATGTGTTGACTGGAGGAGAACTGCCTGCTGCAGTATTGGTTGATTCCATAGCGAGGTTGTTACCTGGAGTATTAAGTGGCGAGGAATCCTTTACATCGGAATCACATTATGATGTTCTTCTTGAGCATCCTCAATATACGAGACCTCAGGATTTCATGGGACTTAAGGTTCCTGATATACTATTATCAGGCAACCATGCTGAGATAGAAAAATGGAGAAGATACAAGTCAATAGAGCACACTCTCATATACAGGCCTGACCTTATTGATGGTAGAGATGAGCTTATTGAAGAATATAATGAATTAAATAAATACTTTTCAAAATAATTATTGATTAGAGCATTTGATTGTGATATAATACATGGAGTATACGGCGGTCCGCTGTAATTTGATTGCAAGAACGCTACAAAAGGAGGTATACTATGGACTTAATAAAAGCTATTGAGCAAGAACAACTAAATGAAAGTTTAACAGAATTTAATGTTGGTGATACAGTAAAGGTTCACTATAGAATCAAGGAAGGTAACAGAGAAAGAATTCAAGTATTTGAAGGTACTGTTTTAAAGAGACAAGGCGGAAGCGTTAGAGAGACATTTACTGTAAGAAGAATATCATACGGTGTAGGTGTTGAAAGAACATTCCCAGTACATTCACCAAGAGTTGAAAAGCTTGAAGTTGTTAGAAGTGGTAAAGTTAGAAGAGCTAGATTATTCTATCTTAGAGAAAGAACTGGTAAATCTGCAAAAGTTAAAGAGAAGAAGATATATAGATAGATAATGAGGACTTTCTAGTCCTCATTTTTTCTTAGTAAAACTCATATAATGATTAAATAGAAATAATAGCTTTTCAACATTAATAAACAAATATTCGAAAGATTTTTAATCTTAGAATTTAAAATATAGGAGATTATTATGTNNAATTGGTATCCCGGTCATATGAAAAAGACCAATGAAATGATAAGGGATAATTTAAAATTAGTAGACTTGATTATAGAAATTGTTGACGCAAGAATACCACAAAGCAGTAGAAATCCAATATTAAAAAATATATCGGCAAACAAGCATCATATAATATTGATGAACAAGTCTGATCTTGCAGATCCAAAAATTTCCGAGATGTGGAGGAAAGAATATACGAAAGATAATGTAAATTGTATTTTGTACAATTCTACCCAGGACTCTACGGCAAAATTTTTTAATTCTATAAGCGATATAGCTGATGAAATTTTATCTAAATACAAAAAGAAAGGTTATTTCAACAGACAATTGAAAGCGATGGTAGTTGGAATACCGAATGTTGGGAAATCTACTTTTATAAACCGAATAGCAAAAAGAAAAGGGGCCAATATTGGAGATAGACCGGGTATTACAAAATGTAAACAGTGGATTAAAGTGAAAAATGGAATAGATCTTCTTGATACACCCGGAATACTTTGGCCTAAAATAGAAAATGATATTCAGGGATACAATCTTGCTGCTACAGGGGCAATAAGGGAAGAGATTCTTAATAAAAATGCCATTGCTAAATATATAGTAGAATTCTTAAATAAGAATTATAAAAGTAGCTTGATTAATAAATATCAAATCGAAACTGAAAACAAGGAAATACACGTTATCATCGACGATATAGCACGTAAAAACGGGTGTATACTGAAAGGTGATGAATTGGATTACGAGAGGGTTTCGAGGCTTATAATTAGCGATTTCAGAAGTGGTAAGTTAGGAAAGCTTACCCTGGAGAAGCCGAAAAATGCTTAAGATAGAAAATGAGCTTCATGAAAAAGGTTATAACAATATTGCCTGCATTGACGAAGTAGGAAGGGGATGTCTTTCCGGAGATGTAACAGCATGTGCTGTAATAATGCCCGAAAGACTTCTTATTGACGGTGTAAATGATTCAAAAAAGCTTTCCAAAAAGAAACGGGAAAAGTTTTGTGAGAAAATAAAAGAATCGGCGATTTCCATAGGGATAGGTACTGCATCCAGTGAGGAAATTGATGAGATGAATATAAAAAAGGCGACGCATCTGGCTATGGGAAGAGCTATTGAAAATCTTCTGGATGAAGAAGGGAATAGAATTATTCCTGATTTTTTGCTTATTGATGCTGAAACAATTGCTCTAAAGATTCCACAGGAAGGTATAATAAAGGGTGATGCCAAATGCCATGGAATAGCGGCGGCTTCAATAGTTGCAAAAGTTACAAGGGACAAAAGAATGGCGG
>LGOV01004356.1_pt3 | contig 11533 bp, 6 predicted proteins | sample 469881 | NCBI WGS metagenome assembly LGOV01 (sample SAMN03857199, study PRJNA290197) | marine sediment metagenome | biome: marine cold seep biome; feature: cold seep; material: marine sediment; isolation source: sample #5579, elevator 3A push core 41 containing 12 cm of sediment... ...
TCACCGCCATCAAACTCGTAAAGCTGATTAATGCCTTCTATATAGGCTGAATTATAGGCCGGGGTAAAACTAGATTCCATGTGAATGCCATTATCTCGGCAAACGCGTTGAAGCACATCATGAACCGTTTCTCCTTCATTAAATGCAATCTGTGTCGGAAATAAAATCCAACCATTCGATGGAACAAATTCCGCTTTTCCCGATGGTAATCGATCCATATGATCAAGAAGTGTTGCACAATTAATTGAGAGTATACAGACATTCTCAGCTGAACTGCTAGCAGTAGAACTATCACCTGTTATTGTACTACCACCTATTGTTCCCGATTCATTTATATCTGAACTTGCTGTCTGTATTGGAGCAATTGTTTTTCCTGCCACAATATAATACTCATCTCCCGTTTCAATAACTTTAAAAGTCAATTGAGTTGTTGGTGATTGATTGTCAAAGGTTGCTTTACTCATCTTGGCAACGCTTCCTTCATTCACCTTACAAAGCGCTGCACTATCAGCGTCCCATTTATCCGAAAGCGTTATTGTCAAGGTTGGAACAGTAATTAACCCATTGTTCCCTGCCAATTTCATACCAATACCATAAGGAGCATTACCTGCTCCTACTTTAACACTATTCAGAATATCCCCTTGAGTCGTAAATTCAATTTTAAGATTCTGATCAGCCGGATTTTTTATATCTTTACCATTAAACGACCATACATAGTCAATTCCATTTTCACCAGTACCCGAAAAAGTAACCGTACGATCCTGTCCCGCTATCGATCGAAACTGGGCTGCTGTTATCATTCCATCTTCTGGAATCACTGTATCATCTGCCAATTCCACTACATCCTGTGAATCGCCTCCATCTGTCAATGAATCTGAAATATTACTGCACCCCAATGTTATTATCACAATCAAAATCAGCATAATCAGTAGTAATATCTTCTTTCTCATTCCTACCTTCATTCACTTTTCTCCTCAAAATTATATTGATAGTCATTTTTCATCCAAACTTTATCACCAATAAAGGCCAAATTTTATTTTTACCCGTTCCAGCTTTTCTATCATCACCGGCCCCAATAATGCACCAAAAAACGCAGTTCCTAATGCATGAACCGCATCATAAGGCACCCCAGAAATATACAACAATTTCATGGAACTCCAATCCAACTCCATTCCCGATCCTGAAACACCAACCGACATCACCAACGCAGCAACATTCATGATACCACCATAAATAATAAAGGTTGTCAGAAACCCAAACACACCAATAGTCAATCGATCAACAGGCAATCTTTTATGTTGAAGCAAAAAGCCAATCAATAAACCAAGGGCTCCATATCCATAAAGTTGCCATCCCATAAATGTCCCGCCCCAATTAAAAAATAAATGGATGATAAAACCCATTAGGATGCTAATAAACACACAAACAACTGGGCCCAATACAATTTTAAAGTCCATCTCTTTTTTAGAAAATTCCAGCTCCTTATTAAAGCAAATTCCAGCCAAAAAACCAAGTAACCCCCAACAAAACATTTGCCAAGGAGTCCATGGTCCCTGACCCGCAAACATATTTACCACAAGCCTAGCCATAGCGCCCGTTAAAAACCCCTGCTCCGGTCCAAGACAAATTCCAGCAATAATGATCAGTGCACCTCCAGCCTGAAAAGGACTCATCATAAAAAAAGCAAGATTCCCACAGGCTGCAATAGCAGCCAATGCAGCTATGAGAACCAATTCTCTTGCCTCCGGTTTTCGGTTTTCAAAAGATAAACAAAAAGGTATAAAACTGTATAAAATAATCAACAAACTGATAAATAGGTATTTTCTATCCCCCAAATAATTAATACCAACCCAAATGGTTAGGGGCATTAATACAAATACAATCAGTAATGAAACCAACCTAGAATTTTTAGAAATCCGTACTAAGAGATAATCTTTCTTAATCTTATTATCAAACATCTTCATACTTTTTTAACTTTCTTTTTCTTTATTAAGTAAATTGTCATTCCTGTAATACTCGTCAGAAGAATAACAACACCACCAAATATAAGGGGCCCATTCATTTGATCAATTAGATCAACTTCAGATGTTTCTATCTCTTCTATTTTTGAACTTGGAACATAGGTACCACTAAAAGACCACGGTGTAAAGCTCTCGCTAGCTATTCCATCTTTTGATGCAGCTGTAGCCAATACAGTGCCACCACCAAATGAAGTACCAGCAGGCGTTGCCCCACCCGTTTTAGCAACTAAAACGCCCCCTCCAGATTTTGTATTATCATAAAGTTGTTCATATTCATGTTGGATATCATTCAAATTTTTCTTCTTATTAATAACTGGATTAAATCCGTCTGTGATAGCAAAAATCCAAGGCAATCCACTTTTCATGCGATTGTAGGAAACCATGGCCTGCATAGCCTGATAAGAAGCCATCCCATTTAATGTACCTGGTTTAGCACCACCGTTACCAGTAGCACCTGCCTTAATATGCATAAAACCACCCCCATCTACATAGTAGCTCATCAAATCCGACAATACCCAATGATCTCCCTTAATAAATCGGGAATCAATCGCCGGATCAATACCCAACGACGTCAATGCCAAAACAACCTGTGATGTACTCTCAGATGTTTCCGTTGCTCCAAAAGTTCCGTAACTACCATTACTATTTTGCAATCCAGCCAATACGTTCACAGCTCGATCAATCACCGGTTTTACATCTTCCTTATTTTTGTATCTTGACAAAGCCTGAAGGGTCATAGCCGTCACATCCGTATCCGGTTTCGCATTACTACTCTCAGAATACAATGAAAATCCACCATGAACCCCCTCACTTGTCACGACTTCCCGATCCAGAATAGTTTGAATCAAAAGTTCCCGGGTGGTTTGAACCCCAGTAGTATTTATCGGAACATCATAATTATTTGAATCCAACGCGATAAGCGCCCAAACGTAAGCCATCATCCCACCCCGCTTAATCTGGGTAAAGTTGGACAATTTACTCAACAAATTATAGCCACCAACATTGGTAGGATCTTTTCCAATCGCAGTTAAAGCTAAAATTGTTTTCGAATAATCTGTATTCGTCCGATCACCTGAGATCGTTCCTTCACCTTCCTCGAGCTCTTTAACAACATTATTATAAAAAAGCTCATAATAACCTTCCGGCACCGCATAGCTTCCTCTAGCAAAACATAGTGTTTCCCAAAGACCACTTTGAATAGTGGGCTTTGCCGCAGCCACCAACATATAAGAGGAGGTCTTCTCCACTGCCGTTTCAATTTCCGGTTGCAGGTTATTAATTTGCTCAGTATTAATTATCGATTGTTGCATTTCAAGCGATTTTTTTTCAGCAACCAAACCAATCAGGGCTGTATTTGTGGTTTTAAACGCGATTCGGTTTTCTGAAATAGTATAATTGTCTTTGTTTATCACTGTGATCGTTCCATCTTTTTTCTGCGTTACAATACTCAACTGATCGTAAGTCAGATCATCACTACTTAATGGCAGTGAGAGCGTTATCATCTCATCTGAATTCAAAACGTACTCTACCTGATAGTTACACATATCTTTTAGTGCTAAGGAATAAAGCGCCAATAATTGAGTTGATTCTGAACTAATTTTTTCTTTCTTCATCTTCTGGATAAATTGAGTATAGGCACCCTCAATATCCTTGATTTTCTTTGCCTGAAGACTGACATACCATGGCGCATCCATCGTAATATCGTTACTTTGTTGATTAATTATTTTGACTTTTTCTTGAAATCTAATAATTTTATCTTTCACATCAATATCCAGAAAATTTAATTCAGTTTCAGTTAAAAAATCGTATGCTTTTCCAAGTTCTAAAGACCATTCAAACTCAGAAGAATCCGCTATTAATCGCTGGTCATCAATCCTCGCTACCATGACTTGAATCAAATTACATACTTTCAATTCTGCAGCATTTAAAACATTACTGTTTTCAACCAGCTGTTGCTGATCCGTGTTTAATGTTTCATAATCTTTTCGAGCATCAGCTACCTGTTTTACATCCATCAATGTCAACGCTGATACCTGGGGTAAATCCGAAATCGTCGCCATGATTATTTTTAAATCATTTTCATTGCCACGTTTAATCCCCACAATCATTTTTTCACAGGCCATTAACTTATTAAGAGTTTCTTGTGAAACAAGATTCTGCTGTTCACGCGTTAATTCACTCTCAAATACATTTATTGCCGATTTTACCGCTTCTTCATTTTGGAGGGTTATCTGATCTGGCTCAGGAAGGAAAGCAATCATTTCAGTCACCTGATTCGCTAATTTCTGATTAATCTCTAATTCAGTCATCCGATTAACCAAATCAAGCAATATTTCAACAGCCGAATCACTCACAAGATTCTTTCCATTCTCAGGACAAGCATCATACTCTGCTTTTACTACTTCTATCACACGCTTATCTGATAAGGTAAGCACTTCGACTTTTGGCAAATTATTAATTTTCTCCGTGATCTTGTTCGCCAATTCCTGTGCAATTGCCACGGTTGCCTCACATGTTGCACAGATACCACTTGCTGTTTGTGCCATAATGGTAGCTGTTCCTATTCCTGTAGCCGTCACTAAGCCCAATGGTGATATTTCAACCACCCCTGTATCTGAACTAAACCATACGACATCCTTAACATCTGTAGTATTTCCAGGAAAATATAAAACACTTAATTGATAAGTTCCCCTATTTTCCAATGCTAAGCCACCGTTGTTCAATTCAATTCCAGTAATAGGTATAGCTTTTATGTTAACCTGACAACTCGCACTTAAATCTCCAATTTCCGTCAATGCACTAACGGTCGAAATACCCGGACCTGTCCCTGTAATTATGCCATTTTCATCAACAATTGCCACATTGGTGTTGGAAGATTGCCAAACGATCTCTCTACCAGTAGTTGCATTTTCGGGATAAAGCACTAGATTCAATCCATAAGTTTGGTTAACCATCATTTCCACATTTTCCACTGACAGTGTAATTAACTCCACTGGAATCGGCTGAAGAATCTTTAATTGATCCGTAATCCTATCCACCGCATCTTGAGATGCCTGCAGATTTTCTGCCATCGACATCGCCTGATTATAAATATCAGCAAATGTTGGATCCAACATAAACTGATTAAAATAAGGATTATTTCTTACCTGAGCCAATGCTTCCAGAAGACAATCCTTGTCTGCTGTAAAAATAGACGGTACATTTCCGCCAAGGCTTTGCCCCAAATCAGCACCATTTCCCCATAATGAAAATTGAACCCGAATGACATCGCCTGATTCTGGAACATAGTCAGCTATTGAACTACCTACCAATTGATTATTAATTGAACACATCCAACTCGACATTGAACTATAATCTTGTTTACCCAATTGCCTGGCTGACTTCAATCCTATTTCATTTAAGCTAGTTTGTGTCGGCGCCAATTCGCCATTCTCATTAACTCCCATATCTAAAATAGCAGAGGGCACAAAATCTGCGGAAGATTGAGCACCAATCACCGCATAAAGCATATCTCCTTGCCAAACTAGTTGGTTCCCTCCAACACGACCCAATATACTTTCAAGACTTTCCCCGTTATTGATTGTGACCTGAACCGGTTCCAAAATAAACCCACCATCCAAAGTCAATTTTTCCAAGGTCAGAGTAACGCTGTTCTGCTGTGTTTCATTCTGTCCAGTTGCCAATATGGTCAAGTTGGATGTAAACAATAGCATTACAATCAACACAAAACTAGATACACTTTTGATTAAATTGTGTTTCATTTTTTCACATCACTTTCATTTTAACTAAAATAATGGCTAAAACCATCTCTTTTACAATAATTCAGTAAAAGTTCCACATTTAGTTGTTATTAAGAAACGGTCTTTTTGTCGCTCCCGGTTCCGCTTCTCCTTTTGGTACAACTGTAATTCGAATTCCTTCCAACCGATATCCAAAACCAGCAGTTCCAGCATTTTCTCCATTTTTAGCCCAATCCAACCAGCCAAAATTCTGGGCATGAGCCTGATAATAAACATCAAATTGATCAGCATCATCACCTGTCAATTCAATGTCGATAGCTTCCAAACGCAGTGATTGTCCCGTTGTACCACTCATTTTGCCATTTGTTTTCCATTCTTTTTCCCATCCAATATTTTCAATATGCGTTTTATAACGAATTCCCAGATCATAGCTTTCTATTCCATCTAACTTAATTTCAATCCCTTCCAATCTCAGAGACCGACCAAAGGTTCCGCTAATATCCCCATTGTTTTTCCATATCTCTTCCCAACCAATATTTTGTATATGAGTATGATAGGTGGCACTGACAGGTTCAACGATAACAGGAATACCAGCCCTTAGCTGATCAACCATATCTCGAACCTGTTTCGTGCTTGCCTCCAAATTTGTCATTGTTATATTAGCCTGATCATACAGTGTTTTAAACTGAGTATCTTTCAAATACTGACTCTTTTTGCTACTGCTGTTGATCTCAGCCAAAAATTCAGTTAAATCTGTTTTATCCGTTTGATTAATAGGTACCATTCCACCCTCAAAATCCTGTCCTAAATCTGCACCATAGCCCCAGAGTGTAAATTCCAAACGAAAAACATCCCCATTTGATGGCAAATATCCATCAAGCCCATAACCAGGAAAAACATTATCAACCGAATACATCCACCCAGACATAGGACTGTAATCTTTTTCAGACAACCGATCAGTATAGGTCAAACCTTCTGATAACGCACTCCTAGTTGTCGGTGCATCGCCAAAATCTAAATGAGATTTCATTTCAGAAATACAAGCTGGTACAACTACTGCTCCAGTTTGTGCCCCATAGAGACCAACCAAATAATTGCTTTTCCAGACAATATTACTGTTTCCTAAATAACGATTTAAAACCGTTATCCCTGTATCCTCTGCATAAATAGGAATCTGCACTGGTTCAACAAAATAACCTTCTCCCAACGTAAATTTTTCCACAGAAAGCGTAATAGTTCCTGTTTGATTCTCATCCTGAACCGATACACACTCCTCTGCAAACACCAAACCCGAGAAAAAAAACATGGTCATTATCACCAATCCAAACATCAACATCTTTTTCATAACTTCCTCCATTTCTTACCTTCATGTTTGTTATCAAAATACTGTTTTCAAAAAAATACAAAAAAGAACTCTTATTTCAATCAAAAAATCATTGAATGCCTATGTTTTGCTATCTATTTTATACCGTTTCCAATGGACTCAATTATTGCATATAAAAGCTTGAGTATTGGTTCCTGATTCAATTTTTGTAGGCATTTCCCCTTTTGGCACTATCTCAATTTTAATTCCTTCCAATCGATAAGCAAAACCAGCTGTTCCAGCACGTTCAGCATCTTTTGCCCAATTAAGCCATCCAAAATTCTGAGCATGGCCCTGATAATAGACATCAAATTGATCAGCATCCGATCCAGTGAGCTCAATTTGAACCGCTTCCAATCGCAGTGATTGTCCCTGAGTACCGCTCATGTCACCATTTGTTGTCCATTCTTTTTCCCATCCGATATTTTCAATATGTGTTTTATAACGAATTCCCAGATCATAGCTTTCTATTCCATCTAACTTAACTTCAATCCCTTCCAATCTCAAAGACTGACCAAAGGTTCCGCTAATATCCCCATTGTTTTTCCATATCTCTTCCCATCCAATATTCTGTACATGGGTATGATATAAACAATTAACGGTTGGTTTAATCACCGTTCCTTCAACTTTTTCCTTAACCGCATTGTATTGAGTCATATCAATACTTTTTTTCTGACTCATCGTTAAATCTAGTGAATTAAAAACTAAATCCACCTGATCCAATCCTTTCTGTGCAACAGCCTTATTTGATTCATTGATAGATGATACATCCGGCAACGCTAAAATCGCATTGTTCACCTTAACGGTAGAATACTCAACATCGGTACAATCAAAGAGCTTATTTTCGTTGCGATAAGCCCGCACAATAGCTTCATAACCTCTTGCTATCTGACCTTCATCCGCCGAAAAAGATTTGTTTTTATCAGTCAGAATATTAAGCATAGAATAGCTGTTTTTTATAAAAGCTGTCTGGAAAACATCCACATCTCCAGTACCCAACATAATAAAACTTTGAGCATTAGACCAAGCATTGTTATACTCAATACCACTGTAAAAGAGGCCGGTATAGCCTTGAATCCTAACAAAATATGGAATAAATACGGTCTCCATCGCCTGCTTTACATCGTAAAATTCATCTCCTACTTCGGCATTGGAATCATAAAAAGCTGCAATAGGCTGAAATTCCATAATATACATATCAATGAGTGGATCACTATGTGTTACAGATCCTGCCAGAGCCTTAGCCGCCAACTCATGAATATAAGCATGATCACGATTTGGTAAATAATTATAGGAATCAATAGCAAACTCACTGACTTGCTTCACAAAATACCCATCAGATGGATTTTTCCCATTTGTCAGCATTTCAATCAGATTGTAGCCACCAATATTTCTAGCATCATATCCTATGGCTGTAATTGCTAGAGCATCCTTAGCAACTTCATTGGCATCAAAACCTTCGTTTAAAGGTTTATCTTGTAGATACACTTTATTTGAATCATGATATTTTTGCACATAAGCATCATAACATTCGGCATAAAATCCGCTGTGTGGCATATACTCTGCTCGAGCTGCTGTAAAAATTAACCACGAACCATACGCTTTATCTGTTGTTCCAAACACAGCATCATACCCAGAAACAGAAGCTGGAAGACGGTAAATCAAAGCATCCTTAATTAAATTTTCAGCTGAACAAATAAGCGTGTCCTGTTTTTCGACACTAGGTATCGCCGTGTTACCATTATAGGTAAACAACGGTTTATTGCTTTCAAAATCCGTTCCTACCAGTGGTGTTCTTTCTTCTTCATACCAATAGGTCAATTTATAATTTCCCGCAAGTACTTCATCATACTCAATAACATACTGATTGAGTAATAATGGTATTACTCCATTAAAATCATAGGCTTCCGATTTTAAACCACTAAACATCAGTGGTTTCTGGATAACGTTTTCAGGATTCATCAGCACTAACTTTGCCAGACACTTATCAATAATCGTCTGGCTTTCTTTTCTGCCATCTGCTGCCACTAGCTTGGTCGTATAACTAGCCTTAAGATATTCATTATAATTTTTATTGATTTTCTGAACGGGTACCACCTTGTTTTCGATACTGTAAACCACTTTCACTGGAATGGCTGTTTTGTTATCGGCCGCCTTGACTGGTATAATCCCGATCATAGCCGTTAACACTATTAATATAAATAGCCCAGCAAAAACACCTGTTTTTTTGCTAAAACTTTTAACGCTATGTTTCATTTGCATTTTCTCCTTTTGATTGAAATTTCACTGTTTTTTTGTTTTCATTTCAATATACACAACTCTGTTCGACTTATTGCGATATTTTTTCTAAATACTAAACCAATCCACTTCAAATAAGCTTAAAAAGTAACAGCCCGGGATGACTATTCCCGCGCCATTACTACCTTGTTTCGTTTCAAGCTCATACTTTTACTCATTTTTTAATCCTCCATAAATTTTGCTTTAATCGCAATTTAAATCTTGACATTTCTGTCAATAGAGGGTAAAGTATATTAGAACTATCTAATGTGACTTCTTGTCACTGACCGGAGGAATTTACAGATTCCTTCGGTTTTTTATTTTCCCTCATCTCCCAAAAGCACTTCTTGAACCACTATTTCTAAAATCAATCAGTTCGTTCATCCAATATTAAATGACTCCCTATTTCTCTTTTTTTAGTCTCACCTCCTTTTTATTCATTAATGGCTTTAAACCATTGCTTCAAATTTATCCTAAAGGCGTTTTCACCTTGAGAAAACTTTTTTAAATTCTTTAGATAATTTTATTTTTTTTTATGCAATCTATAATCAAATACTATCCAATCCTCTTTATTATTTTTCAATAGCACTATTTTTTCATTGCTTTTTTTAGTTTAAGCAATCAACACATTATCAATACCTAACGCCCACATCTCGTCAATCTGATATAATCCATCCGTTTCATCAAATTTATGACGAATCGTACTTCTTTTCAAAAGATACTCATAATCTTTAATCGGCGTACTCACAAAAATAGGTTTGGGTGAGGTACTAAGCAAACCAAAATTCACTACCCCTTCTTTTCCTCGAAAAGAATCAAACAACGCTTTGTGTACCTGAAGGGACTGTTTAGCGTTCTTCGTTTTTACGGTAATATCATCCTTGATTTTATAACCTAAGTAGGTAATGATCTTATCGTTAAGACCCGCATTAAATATGTAAATTTTTTCAATAAGATTCATCATGTCATTAACCACTCGGATGCGGTAGGTTGGAAATAATTCCAAGGTTTCTTCGATCTGATGTTTTATAAACCCTTCTTCGCTCATCCCTTCTTCTGTATCCTTAATATCCAGAAGAATCACATATTCTTTTTTCAACAAAAAAAGAACTCCTATTAATGCCAAAAAGGCCTTTAACAGGAGTTCCAGAAGTTACTGTAGAACTTTGCTTAATATAATCAACACTGCGTTAGATTATACCTGTTGATAAAGAATGAGTTCCCGACTTATGCTTTCTTGCAATTACGATAGCGCATCTGCTTGGGATTTTCACCCATATTCCTCTTTGTAAAAAAACACTTCGTTGCTTTTTTACTCGCTTACTTTCTATTTCAGCATTCATTTATCATTTTACTATATGGGATCTTAATTATTTTCTGATAAGCAATACTACACAACAAAAAATCGTGATCCGTTTTTTATGTTTTATTAGTTTCATCTAAATTATATTTAAATTCTACCACTATCTTTTTACTATGTCAACTGTCTTTGATAAGAAAAATAAAGATAGTGATAGTCATTCATTTCTATCATCATCATAAAAATCAAATGATTATTTTAATCATTTTGTTTCATCATTTTGATTCATTCGGGTACGAATTATTTTTTAATAACACCTTTATTACCCAAAAAGTATAAAACTAAAACAGCGATTACCAAAATTAATGGTAATCGCTGTTTTGATTTAAAACTATTATGAACTTTTTTGAAACAATACAATCAACTTTATTTATTTTGTGTTCGTTTTTTGTTTGTGTTTCAAAACATTATTCTTTTAATTGTTACTCATAAAAGCCTCGTCACTGGTTGCCACTTCAAGTTCAGGTGCTGGTGATCCTTTCGGAACAACAACGACTCGAATACCTTCTAGTCGATAAGCAAAACCTTCACTTCCTGAGCTTTCTCCATTCTTTGCCCAATTCATCCAACCTATATTTTGGGTATGCACCTGATAATATACGTCGCATAATCCGGCATCGGCTCCGGTCAAACTCATTCTAATTCCTTCTAGTCGCTTGGATTCGCCTTCGGTTCCACTCATATCTCCATTTTCACGAAGATCTTGCCATCCAATATCTTGAACATGTGTCTGATAGCTAATGCCCACATCATAACCAGCATTATCTAAATT
>LGOV01010283.1_pt1 | contig 11525 bp, 11 predicted proteins | sample 469881 | NCBI WGS metagenome assembly LGOV01 (sample SAMN03857199, study PRJNA290197) | marine sediment metagenome | biome: marine cold seep biome; feature: cold seep; material: marine sediment; isolation source: sample #5579, elevator 3A push core 41 containing 12 cm of sediment... ...
ACTTTCTTGCCGGCGCTGTCGTCGATGGTGATGACCTTGATGCCCTTGGAGCCCATAACGGCGCCGAGGCCGCCACGGCCGTGGCTGCGGATCTTGCTGTCGGAGTCTTTGACAGAGATGTTTGCCGCCATCAGGCGCTCTTCACCGGGGATACCGATGGTGCATACGCCGATTTTCTTGCTGTACTTGGCTTCCATGGCGTCGATGACGTCGAAGTTTTGCTTGCCTTTGAGGGCCGAAGCGTCGTGGAAGGTAACGCCGTCGTTGTTGACGTGCAGCTCATACAACTTGCCTGCTTCGGGCTGGTCTTCGATGATCATGGCTTTGATGCCGAGCTTGGCGAACTGCTGAGCGCTGGTACCGCCGGCATTGGACTCTTTGATGCCGCCAGTCAGGGGGCTCTTGGCGCCGGCGGACATACGACCGGACTGAGCAGCCGGGGTGCCGGTCAGCAGACCGGGAGCGAAAACCAGCTTGTTGTTGGGACCGAGGGGGTGGCAGGTGGGGGGTACTTCAGCTGCAACGATGGTGGAGGTCAGGCCACGGCCGCCGTGGCCGGCCCATGCTTCCGGGACTTCTTCGATCTTGCAGGTGAGGTCTTTCATGTTGACGCGGAAAATTCTGTTCATTGTTTTCTTTTCCTCCCAAGTTACCTAACGTTTGGAACGGTTCCGGGAAAAATCTCCTTTCCAAAGGTGGGAGGCGCCGTTGTTTCCAACGGAACCCGTCGGCTTGGCAACCATAAGGACCTTCCCCGTAGGTTGTCATGCTCGGAGATTGAGAGTGCAAAGCACCGCACTTTGAAGCACATTCTAAAAACGTAGAACTGCGTTATACCAAAAGCCAAACAAAAGTACAATACCCATAGAACACTCTTTTACTAACAAGAATCGAGCCATCGCTTCAAAGGACCGGTATATACAGTGTTGTGGTCTCAAAACTTCTTTTGAAATTGGGAGGTTGCTTAAAAAGAGTGTCGTATTAGGATAGAACAGTCATTGAATGGCAATGTTTGATGGGTGTTCCAAAATGGTGCATATGGGGGTTAAAGAAGACGGTTGGTGGTGTAAAGTACCAATCCGATAACCACCAAGAGTGGGGTCAAATCTTTAAGTCCGCGGCTGCGGGTACCGCCAACCATCAAATTAGCCGATTTTGGAATATGGGCCAACAGATTGCGGGCCAATCGCCGCGGTTCAGTGTCGCTTAAGGCGAAATACTCTCCACCGCTGTTGTTGGCAATCATTTGCAGATGGGTTGTTTGTAGGCGAGTTTGTAAATGGTGGCCGGTTTTATCGGTATAGAAACCTTCGATGCCATTTGCGCCGGGACGACGGATGGGAATATATACCTCCTCAGGCTGGCCGACACCGACGGTATAGACAGGCACCTTATCGCTTTTCATTTGTTCGGCTTGAGCGATAAGTTCGTTCAGGCTGTTCTCGGTATCTTCTCCATCCGAAATTAATATAATGGCGCCAGCGGTTTTACTGCTGCTGTCTTCAATCAACTCGGCTCCGGTTGCGATGGCCATTTTCAGGTCGCTACCCGATTCGGTCAGTTCACCCAGTCGAGTATGTTTCACCATGTAGCGCAAGAGTCCCTGGTCTCTCGTTGGTGCCACGACTTCAATGCCGTTGCGGGCAAAAAAGAACAAACCGGCTTGTTCACCGTCCAGTTCCTCAAATAAGCGAAGGGCTAACAGGCTAGCCGAGTTCAGACGGTTGACGATCGCCGTGGGGTTGGCAGAAGAGTCGTTAACAAGCACATCTTCTGCCAGCATCGATTTACTGACATCGATGCCTACGGCTAATTTCAGATGATAGCGTGGGTTGTCTTTTAGCATCGCCCAGAATTGTGGTCCGCCCAAGGCGATGATCAGGGTCATTAATGCAAGGCCTGCGGTAATCATGCGGGCGGTGCCGCGCCACTGTCTATTGGTGGAGGGCGGTGGAGAAAAGGCGTGCTGCACCCGGCGCACAAAACGTTCGTGGATCGCTATCCAAAAAAGGCCAACCGGCAGCAGAATTAGTAACCATAGGGCCCATGGTTGTGAAAATTGCATGATTCTCGCCTACTTTTCGACGCGGGTTTCGGCCGGTGCGCCGGGTGAAAATCCCGGTGCCTCGGGGATGTAGGTCTGTAATTGCTCCTGTATCCGGGTTATATCCGCGGGGGGGATTTCCGTCAGGCCGAGGCGGCGGTATTCACCGACGGCGACGATCAGTTCCAGGTTCCAACGAGGAAGAGCTCTTTCAAAAGAGGACAAACTTACCTCGTCCACCTGTTGTATAGCCGTTTTATAATCATTCAGCGCATCAGTGAGAAGTTTCGCTGCTTTTCGGCCGTCCTTTTCGTGGTAGAGCAAACTGTAGGCCAGCAATACGGCGGTATTCCCTTTAAGGTTATGGAGTTTCCACTGCCATTCCAGGGGTAGGTTCTGATTGTCAGCCAGGATTTCGGAGACGGCATCTCTCAGTTGCAGCAGGCGAGTGTGGAAGTCTGCTGCAGGAATACGGGCGTGATCTGCAAGATAAGGATTCGCCAGGATATTTCTAAGCTCCTCGAAGAGAGCTACCGCCTGTCGCCACTGCTGGTGGAGCAGGGCGTATTCCACGTCCGGCAGAAAAAGACCTTGTTGACGGGCATTCTTGGCGAGGGCTTTTAGCTGCTGCGGGTCGGCGATTTCAATCCCTGCTCGGTTGATGTTGATAATTCGATTGTTGAGATCAGCTGTTCGTCGATGCTGCCGCACGGTTCGCTGCCAGAGGAACCCTCCTGCTACCAACAGGCATAAACCGCCTGCAATCACAATCAGGGCCAGGTGACGCTGGTATTTAGAGATGTGGCGATACATACTCTGATTCCTTTGCTTAAGAAAGCCCTGTGGCCTATAGCCCACTATAGAAATTAAAGTTTTCGGTAGTCGGGCAGGGTACGCAGTCCCATGCCAATGAGTATCAGCCCCAGTGCCGTGGCAACAAACCAGGGACGGGTCCAGCGGGGTCGGACCGTGGCGCGAATCAGGTTACGGTTCGCTTCCAGGGTGTCAATCTCGCGGTATACCTGTTGAATCTGCTCTGGATCAAAGCCTTTGGCCAGTGGAAAAATTCTGCCAATGGAAGGTTGGCCGGCAACTGGCGTCATCGCGTTTACGACGGCGTCATCGACCTGGCCTCCTATGGCAATGATGTAGAAGCGCATGTCGAGGGCCTTCATCAGAGTGATGATATTCACCAAGTTTGGCAACTGGCCACGCCGCACGTGGGCTCGCAGGCGGGGCTCGATCCGGCCATCGGTAAAGAGAATAACCGCCATGCCTGTGCCTAGACCGGTACGGCGCAGTTTGAGGGGGATGTCGAGCAAGGTGCCGGGTTCGCCGAGGAGGAACTGGCGTAAACCGTCAATTTCTCCAGTGGTCAAGCGCCGGTCCTCCGGCAGCATGGAAAAGAAAACGGACAGGGCCAGCCAGACCGCTTCGGAGGCATTGGTGCCGCCGCCGGCCCCAAGCTCTCGATAAATCCTCGACTGATTTTGGCTGCGGACCAAGTCCAGTTTTCTTTTTAGTAGTGCCCGGTCTGAAGTCAAAGGTGCCAACAGACGGGCGAAGCTGGAAAAAGCCACCAAGCCGATATAGTCCCCTTCCCGGCGCAGATCGACAAAAGATTCGAGGCCATCCAGGGCAACATCGCCGACAGTCAGCCGGGAGAAACGATCGACCTGCCGTCTCATGGAGCCGGACAGGTCCAGGGTCAGGATGATCCATTTCGATTCGATGTACTGTTCTACGCTACGGCGGGCATAACCCGGATTGACCAGGGCCAGAATAAGGCAGATAAATGCCGCTGTAAAAATCAGGCTGTCGTAATGTCTTTTCCACCAACCGGGCTGCAGGCCTTGCAGGTGAACCCCGATGGACGGAAAGGGTAGCCTGATTCGGGTGCGCTGTCGCAATCGCAATATCAGGGGCAGCAGTAACAGCGCCAACAGGGCAAGAGGATATTCCAGTTCAAGATCCAGCATGTTTGTTAGCGGGCCTCCGTATCCGTCTTCCGCTCGGCCGTTCGGTTTGCGAGGTCGTTCAACAATCTTTGGGCCTGATCCAGCAAAGTTCGCCGCTGATCGTCGTCGGGGCGCTCAGCGGCCAGCAGATGCTCAATGCCCTTGAGTACGGCTTCCGCCTGCCGTAGTTCATTGTTGGAAAAACGGCCTTGCAGGCGAGACAAAAACGAACTGTGGCTACCGCCACTGGTTGCGGGTGACAGTCCTGCGTACTTGGCCAGAAGCGCCTGCAATGACCCGCCCAGTTCCGCCCAGTCAGTCAGTTGCAGAGTAAGGGGATCACTGTTGAGTCGGTTGGCAAGGTCAGCGTGTTGTTTTTGCAGCCGGGCCTGATCAATATGCTCCCCTTTGTCGGCTGGGTGCGATGGGGTGCGAAACCAGGCGATCGTGCCCAGGGCCAGCAACAGCAGGCCGGTCGCGCTCAGGATCACGGCCTTTTGCAAACGTCCGTCCTGTTCGGGATCGGTGATGTTCGGAAGAGTCGTGGGCGCAGCGACTTGCAGACGATAACCTTCTTCCTCTGCGGGGATCATGGAGGCAATGCGGATCGGTATATATGCAGTGCGGATGGTTGCCGGTCGGGCATTATCAGTGTGTTGGTCACTGTAATAGACCGGCAGGGCTGGCAGTTGGTAGTCGCCACTAGCGTAGATTCGCAGGTTGCCGGTTATTCGAATTGGACTTTGGGATAGATCGATGGCGCTGAGGGGACGGTCGTAGCTTATTTCATAGAGGTTGTGAAAGATGCCGCTCGGATTGAGGTTGAGATTGGCAATGGTGGCCGCGTAGATCTTGATCCCCTTAGCGAAGTGGATCTCCAAGTTAAAGGGCATCGGCATGCCAGCCATCGCCCCCGGCCGATCGAGCAGGAATTGAATTGCTACCGGTGGTGCCAGGGGCCTTTTGAGTGGAACGGCCTTGGCCACATATAAATCTTCACCAAGCAGAGCGGCAGTCTGCCAGGCCAGGCGCTGGCAAGGATCGATAGTCACTACATCGGTATTGGGGCCCTTAGCGACTGTTCCCTGCAGGGCTTTGGCTGCAGCTAGCAATCGTTGCCGGGTCTGTTGGTCGGTGGCCGTCTTCCACTCGATTTCAATTTGATCGAGGGGGGCATAGAGCTTCTGTTTGACTCGCCAGGCCGGCTGGATGCTGTGAACCTGCGGATCGTTTCGCCAGCGTTGCAGCAGGGCATCAAAAAGCCCGAAGGGCAGTCCCTGACGCAATTGGTAGGCAGCGTTTTCTTCTGCATCGGGCATTTCCACCAGAACATCAAAGGCTTCTCGGTAGCGATTGTAAAAGTTTTTGACCTGTTGGGGAGTCGCGCCGGGTTCGCGGAATTTCACAATCAGCCAGTCTCGAACGACCTCGGGGGCAACTTGCTGGCCCTCCGCATCAAGATACCAGGGGTGGTCGTGGGCCATTTGCCAGATACGGTCAAAGCAGGTGACTTGTTCGGGAGCCGATTCTTCGGTGGCGACGGGGTCTGCGGCCATGGCTTGACCGAAGGGGCCGTTCGTCATCAGCATTAGTAATAACCCGGCAAAGCAGCCATATCTGTAAAGACCCCGATACCAGGCTCGGGCAGGGTGTCGTCGATTGCTCGCTTTAGTAGAAGTAGACATGATCTATCCGTTTCGGTTGTTGGCCATCGCACCAGGATTAAACCCTGGCTGCCAGCCTTCTGGCGAAAAGGGCGTTTATCTTTTCCTGAACATTGTCCTGGCCGCTGATAATGACTGTCGAGTCGATCCCGGCCCCAGCGAGCTGTCTTATCCGATGTTGCCGCCAACGGCGTACGGTGACTTGGTAGCGCTGCTGCTGCGCCAGGTCGAGGGTTAAGTCCTTGCCCGTCTCCAGATCCTTTAAAGGCACTTGGCCGGACAGGCTTGGCAGCTGCCATTCCATCTCTTCCAGCAGATGTAAAGCCAGAATTTCGTGAGCGGGAGAGCGGTCACAGGCGGCGACGTTGTGCAGGGAGTTCAAGGATCCGATCTGGCCGTGGAAGTCGGAAAGAATGACGCCCAGACAGGATGGCACTAAGGCGGTCAGATGATCGATGGCGGGCTGCAGCCGGGTTTCACGGCAGTGTACCGGTTGGGATCTCTGCAGCATGCCGAGTAGGTGCTGATATTGTCTGGCGGCCGCACTGGGGGCCCGATAGTCGATGACCCGGTCGGCAAATAGCAGCAGGCCGCAGGGATTACTATTTTGTAGGGCGCTGTAGGCCAGGCTGCTGGCAATATCCTTGGCCAGGGAGAGCTTTCGACCGTACCCCATTGAAGCGCTGACGTCGACCAGCAGCATGAGCGTATAAGCGCTGTCCCGCAGAAATTCCCGCACGTAAAGTTCGCCGCTGCGAGCCCGGGCTTTCCAGTCGATATGGCTGCAACTGTCCCCTGGCAGGTACTTGCGCAACCCCCAGAACTCGTAGCCGGTGCCCTTTTCGACCCCGGCCCAGTCACCGGCGAGAGGCTGGTGGGGCGGATACTTGGGCTGGATGTTGAAACGGTAGCGGGGCTTCATGGTCTAATAAGTTCCCCCAGCAGTTTCACACGGGGCTTTTGGCCCTTTCAAAAAGAATCACAAGTCAGGTTGTTACCGCAGAGAGAGCAGAGAATGGGAAACCTTAAGAAAATGGGATCTTTTGGTTTTCTCTGTGTTCTCTATGGTAAATGATTTCAAGTTTTAGATCCAATCTGCCCTTAGTCCGGCTGATCAATAGGGGGGGATGCCGCTGATAATCTCCCTGATCAGTTCGACCGGACGAATCCCTTCAAGAAATGCTGCATCGCTCAAAATCAAGCGGTGGCCCAGCACCTCGGCGGCGCAGGCATCGATATCTTCAAATGAGACAAAGTTGCGCCCATCCAAAAAAGCGTGGCTCTTGCAAAAGGCAATCAAATGTTCTCCACCGCGAGGTGAAACACCGACCGTGATGTATTTGTTGACCCCGCTGCTGGCGTGGGTTGACTGAGGGCGGGTTCGCAGGCAGATTTCAAGCAGGTAAGCGATAACCCGGTCGGATATGCTAACCTCTGTTGCTACATGGTCTTGCATGGCCAAGGCCTGCGTTGTCGTCAGTAGTTGCGGTACAGCTTTTTGCAGGGCCTCGAAGTTGCGACTCTTCTTGTGCAGCAGCTGTGCTTCATCCGCCTGGGCGGGGTAAGAGAGTTCGACCTTGGCGATAAAGCGATCAAGTTGCGCTTCGGAGAGGGGATAGGTACCGAGTTGTTCCACCGGGTTCATGGTGGCNNCTGACGACCTTTTCCTGCATGGCCTCGAGCAGGGCAGACTGGACTTTGGGCGCGGCTCGGTTGATTTCATCGGCGAGCAGAATGTTGCAGAATACCGGCCCCTGATTGAAGGAAAAAGTCGACGTGGCCTGATTGTAAACGGTGGTTCCGGTGATATCGCTGGGCAGTTTGTCCGGAGTGAATTGAATGCGTTTAAAGGTGCCGCCAATCAGGCGAGAAAAGGTTGCGACAGTAAGGCTTTTTGCCAGGCCGGGAACCCCCTCGAGGAGCACATGGCCCTTGGCCAGCAGGGCGCAGAAAATGGTATGAATCATCTGATGCTGACCGATGATTACTTTGCCGATCTCCGCGTCCATGCATTGCAGTTGGTGGCGGAAGTCCTCGCTTCGAGCCCGCATGGTGTCGTTTGTGCTTTGTGTGGAAGAGATCATGGAGCGTTTCTCCCGATGGGGAATCCCCTGGCGCAGAACTCAATTGTCCCGGCGACTTTGGTTGTCTATCTGTCGGCTCCGCGAGCAGGAAAACCATTCTTGAGGAACGGAGTATGAGCACGATTCTTTCTTGCCACGTCTGACAAGCTCTTAGAAGTATACAAATTTTTTGCGATCTCTGATGATCAGGTGGAGAAAAAAAGGCCCGCCGAGCAAGGCGGTCAGCACGCCGACGCGCAGCCCGCCGCCGCCCCAAATGCGCACCACGCAGTCCGAATAGACCACCATGGCTGCGCCGAGCATACCGGCGACGGGGATTAGGATGCGGTTGTCCGAGCCGACGAAGCTGCGCATGATGTGGGGGGCGACCAAGCCGACGAAGCCGATGGCTCCGGCCACGGCGATGGCGCCGCCGGTGAGCATGGCGGCGAGAAACAGCAGCACGCTGCGCGACCAGAAGACGTTAACCCCGAGGTTGGCGGCGATCTCCTCGCTCAGCATGATGATGTTGAGATCGCGGGCATAGAGCAGCGAGGCCAGCGAGCCGAGCAGGGCGATAATCAGCACGATCTGCACGTGCTCCCAGGAGCGGTTGGTCAAATCGCCCATCAGCCAGCCGACGATCTTGCGGGCCATCTCGAACTGGTCCGTCGACAGAACGATGATTAACGAGGTCAGGGCACTAAAGATGGCATTAAAGGCGATGCCTGCCAGCAACAGGGTATAGCGGGCGGTCAGGCCGCCGGTGGTGGCGATGAGTAGTACGATGAGCATGGAAAGAAAAGCGAACAGCACGGCACAGGCCGGCACCGCATAGATGTTGGTGGCGGCCAAGCCGAAATAGATGGCGGTTACGGCCCCCAGGGCGGCGCCGGAACTGGTGCCGATCACTCCCGGACTGGCCATGGGATTTTTAAAGATCCCCTGCATGATGGTGCCGGCACAGCCAAGGGAAAAGCCGACCAGGGCGCCGGTCAGGGTACGCGGCACCCGGCCGTACCAGATGATGGCCTCCGTGGCCGGGTCGGGCGCGGAGCCGATGCCCAACAGCTTGGCCACCAGAACCTGGGCGATATCACCCAGGCCAATGTCCCAAGGGCCGAGACGCACCGAGAGGAACAGGCCGGCCAGCAGTATCAGGGCCGTTATCATGAAAACGATGATGCCGGCGGGGTGCCGGCGGCGGGAGGCGTGGTCATTCATAGATCAGTCCGGCCAGATAGTTGGTGCTCGCCACCAGGTACTGGGAGGCGCTGAGCAGATAGACGCTAGGGATCTTGCGGATGTTGCGCTGCTGGATCGCTTTGGCCGAGGCGAGGATCTGGCTTTCGTAGAGCTGCCGGTCAAAGGCACTTTCCGCGGGTACGATAATCATGTCAGGATTCCATTGCAAAAGGGTCTCATAGTCGACTTGCTTAAAATAGTCGATGCCTTTGGCGGCGGCGATGTTAACCACACCGAGCAGGCGACACATAGCATCAAAGGTACTGTTGCGTCCGGCGACGTAGCCCATGTTGTCGTAATAGAGCACCGTTAAGGGTTGATCGCCACGGCGGCACTCAACATAGGCCTGAATGGCCTTGATCTTCTCCGCCATGGTATCGGTCAGTCGACGGGCACTGCGCTCCTCGCCGATCAGCCGGCCGATGAGCAGGATCTGCTCTTCGATCTGCTCCAGGTTGCCGAAAAAACCGAGCCGGACGCTCGGCACCTTGGCCTGCTGCAGTTGGTGGAGAAAATTCTCGTCAGAATAGTAGGTGGTCAGCACCAGATCTGGCTGATAGCCGATGACGATCTCGGCATCGTTGGTGCCGTAGGTTGGCAGATTTTCCGGCAACTGACCGGCAATAAAAGAGAAGCGTCGGTCCCTGCAACTCTGATGGACGGCGATGATTCGCTGCCGCGGGCAGATGGCCCAGAGAATTTCGGTAATACCGATGGCCTGGGGGATGATGCGCTGCGGCTGGCGCGGGATGATCGCGCTGCGCTGTTCTTCCTGCAGACTGTCGCGGGCGATGTCGTAGGCCAGGTAGCGGTAGTCGACGGTGCGCGGAAAGGCCGTGGGGCCGGAAGGCTCCGGCCGGTAGGCATTGGTCAGGGCACCCATCAGGGTGTCCATCTCCAGGGGGAAGGACCGGGCTACCGTGACCTGCTCCGCTGCCGCATTGCCGGCGCTCAGGGCCAGCAAAAGAAGTCCCGCCAGAACCCAACTAATAAAACAGCAGCGAGACGCCGCGGTCGCTGGGCATCTCTTCCACATCGACATGAAAAACCTCCTTGATCCGTTCCTGAGCAAAGGCGTCCAGGGTGGGACCGTGAAAAAAGACCTCGCCTTGGTGCAGCATAGTGATCGTATCGCAATAGCGCCTGGCCAGTTCCAAATCATGGATGCTGATGAGGATGGTCTTGCCGCTGTTGCGCAAGGCGGTTAATAATTTCATGATATCGAGCTTATGGCGAATATCGAGGGCGCTGGTCGGCTCGTCCAGTAAGATGAGCGGTGCCTCGGTGGCTAGAGCTCGAGCGATGTTGACTAACTGGCTTTCGCCGCCAGAGAGTTCGTTGACCCAGCGCTCCCGCAGCGGCCCTGTTTCTGTCAGCCGTAGAGCCTCTTCGACAACATCCAGATCCCTCTGCCGCAATCCCTGCAATCTCTGCAGGTGGGGGTGGCGGCCCATGGCAATGAANNACCAGCCGACTGAGAGCCTTGCGCCCGATGCGCTGGTAATCCTGCCCGTCGATGAGCACCCGGCCGGACTGGGGTTGCCAGATGCGGCAGAGATTTTTCAGCAGGGTCGATTTGCCCGAGCCGTTGGGACCGATGATGCCATGAATGCAGCCAGCGGCAAAGCCGGCACAGATATTCCGCAGAATCGACTGTCGGTCGATGGCAAAATGGAGGTTCTCGATCTGTAGTAAAAGCGGGTGGTTCATTGAGGGGCTTTCGGTTCGGTCCATTTCAGTTTCCACGCCAGGGGCAGGGCAAATTTAGCCAGGGCAGTCAGCATCATGCCGCCCATAACAATGCCCCACATAACGCCAGCATCCAAGCGGTCTCTAAACAGGCCGGTGACCAGGGTGGTTCCCCATAACAGGGTCAGTCCCAGAAGTAGCTGGATGTTCTGCGACATGGCGTGGATGCCCCAAAAATTATCAGATATCTGGCTCAAACGCCCGTGGCGGATCTTGATCTCGATCAGTTTGAACCAGACCCGCCCTTCGGCCACTTGGGCCGAGCCGTCGCAGACATGGTGCAACAGATAGAGCAGAATTAGCAGATATTTACTGTAGCCAAAGGAGCCGAACAGGCTGCTGAAAAAGGGCGGATAACAGAGTACCAGCATGACCGCCCCCAGAGCCTGTCCTCCACCGATCAGGGCCATGGCTCTAATCAGCTTGGCCAGTTGTCTTCGTTGGTCGTGAAGGCTCTCCAGATAATCGACGAAGACCGATACTTTAACACTGCTGACGAAGGTAATGCCAGGGTAGATATACTTGGTGAGTACGCCGAGGATGGCGGCGACCTTGTATTCACTCTCGGCCATGGAAAACATGGTGTAGAGTACCGCCCCTTCAAGGATGCTCTTGCCGATGGTGTACATCAGGTTGCCGATTTCACCAAACAGGTAAAATCGGCTCAGGGTTAAAGCGCGCCCCCAGAGGCTAGTTTTATGCAACACGTCTCTGATTAAGCCATCGGAATGGTTTTCAGGAGGATGTTGATTCATGAGGTCTCTATCAGTGCAAGGACAATAAGGCAAAAATAAGGGGCCCA
>LGOV01011148.1_pt2 | contig 11519 bp, 7 predicted proteins | sample 469881 | NCBI WGS metagenome assembly LGOV01 (sample SAMN03857199, study PRJNA290197) | marine sediment metagenome | biome: marine cold seep biome; feature: cold seep; material: marine sediment; isolation source: sample #5579, elevator 3A push core 41 containing 12 cm of sediment... ...
AGAAAATATTCTTTCAAATAATTATCAGGAATCCAAGCTGGTGTTCTATCTTTTCCAGATTTAGGATAAGTATATGCGTAGAAGTGTTTTGCACATGCAATAACATTATTTTTATTCATTTCTGATGAACTTAAATCACCTTGATATCCATCTATCATAGATACTCCTAACTCTGCGCACAAAAATGGATCTTCGCCAAAAGTTTCATAAAATCTTGGCCATCTTGGATCTATTCCAATACCTAATACTGGTGAAAAATTCCATGAGATATTTGAAGCTCTAGTTTCATAAGCAGTGATTTCACCCGCAGTTTTTGCTAAATTTCTNNGTAGATCCTACTGTATAAGTAACTCCATGTATTGCATCTATGCCATATATTAATGGGATACCAGTTTCTTCAATTGCTAATTTGTTTAATCTCTTGGTAAGAATTATCCACTGTTCCTTATTAAGAGGTGTATTTGAAGGAGAGTTTAGTATACTTCCAACCTTATATTTTTTTATTGCTAGATCTAACTTATTTTGATTTATTACAAGTTCTTTATTGCTGTCAACTTTACCACTATCTAAAATTACATCAAGAGTAATTTGAGTCATCTGACCTACTTTTTCCTCAAGAGACATTTTAGAAATGATACCATCTATTCTTTCCTCTATCTCTACATTTTCATTTTTCAATGAATCATTTTCATTAGAACATGATATCAAGAAAGATGTCACTATTATAAAAAGTAAATATTTTTTCATGTTAATATATGTTTACTCGCCTATGAAGGTTGTACTAAATTATTTATTCTTTAATAGTTTAATTTAGCAGCTGGATGTTAGTCCAGCTGCTTATACTTTAAACTACTACCAATTTGGGTTTTGTTCTATCAACGGATTATTACTCAATTCAGCATATGGAATTGGGAATAATTCATGTTTACCCTGGAAGAAATTACCATTTTTACTGAAACCTTGATCAGATAAAACATTTGAAGCATCACCCCATCTTATCAAATCAAAATATCTAACTCCTTCGAAAGATAATTCTAACTGACGCTCAGTTTTAATTGCTTCCATAGTTGCGGTAACACTTGCTAATCCGGCTCTAGTTCTAACCTCATCAAGATAAGGTTGAGCAACTGCCGCATTTCCTGCCATAATATTAGCTTCAGCAGCCATTAGGAGTACATCAGCATAACGAAGTAATCTTATATTCGTTCCATAGTTTAGCTCTTTAACGGCACCATCTTCACCATTAGTCTCACTCTCCATAGTTCCATATTTTACTCTAAAATATCCTTCCATACCCCAAACTGTACCAGGAGCAGCTGTCCATTCTCCACCGTAAAGAGTTTCTAAATCATTAAGAGAAATTACAGATGCATTTTTTCTGACAATATCTCCGGCATCAACAAAAGCCTGATAAACAGTAGCTGTAGGGTAATTGAATCCCCAACCACCAATCATTCCTGATGTTCCTGCATTGAAATATTCACCTCTAGGTCCCATTAATTGGAAATGTATGTTGTTTTCCATTGCTCTATTTCCACCCCACTGGAATGTTCCCCAGTCGTAACCTTCAGTGCTTACGTATCCTATTTCAAATAAAGATTCTACACCATATTCAGATTCTTTCAGAAACAATGTTGAATAATCAGCCTGTAAAGCATATTCACCTGATCCTATTACCTCTTCGAATGCAGTTACAGCTTCAGCGTATTTCCNNCTACCTCTTCAAAAGCAGTTGCAGCTTCAGCATATTTACCTTCATATAAAAAAGCTTTACCTTTTATTGCTTCTGCAGTTCCTTTAGACATTCTAAATTTCATTGCATCAGAATACTGACTCTTTTTTGGAAGATCTTGAATTGCTTCGTCTAAATCCTTGTGAATTTGAGCATATAAATCTGCAATTGGAGCCCCTGCCTGAGCATATTCTTCAGCAGATGTAGGAAGTTCTAGCATAAGTGGAACTTTTCCGAACATAGAAACTAGCTCAAAATAGAAATAAGCTCTTAATGCTTTTGCTTCAGCAATCAATTGTGTTTTATTTTGATTGTCAGGAGTAGCAATATTAATAATTGCATTTGCCCTTGCAATACCAAAGTACATTGCTTTAAAAGTATGTTCAATTGGTTTGTTTTCTGAAGTAAATGAATAATCATCTAACTGTTGGTAAGGAGGCTGATCTGCATCAGATCCACCACCTGCATGTGTCTCATCAGATGGTAATGTTTTTACCATATAAACTGAATTCCAATCTGGAGCATAAGCCCATTGCAACACATCGTAACATGCGAATACACCTTCTTGTAATTCCTCTTCTGTTTGGAAATAATCCTCAGCTGCAAGCACTCCATAGACTGGTTTTTCTAAAAAGTCCTTGTTACATGATGCCGTTAGAAAAGCGATTCCTAAAATGGCATATATTATATTAAATTTAATTTTCATTTTTTAATATTTTAGAAAGTTACAGATAATCCCATCATGAATCTTCCAGGTATTGGGTAAAGACCTCTATCTATCCCTTGAGAATTGTTAGAGAAACTACCAACCTCTGGATCTACTCCTTTGTACTTAGTAAATGTGAAATAATCATCAAGAGAAATAAATACTCTTAAGTTTTGCATTTTCATTTTAGCTGATAATTCTTTTGAGAAATTGTATCCTAATTGAATTTGCTTAATCTTAAGGTAAGATGCACTTTGCACCATTAAATCACTAGTATAAGTAATTGGGTCGTCATAAGTTGGTTTGAACCACTCATTTGTGCTTCCTTCACCTGTCCATCTATCTTCGAAGAAAAATGCTGGTCTGTTTGTATTTGGATTATCAACACGTGCAAGAGCCATAAAGTTTTCATGTCCGAATGCTCCCTGCATAAATATTCTTAAATCGAATCCTTTATATGCAAAATCTAATGTTGTTGCTAATAATACATCAGGGTGAGGATCTCCAATATTTGTACGATCTTGATCGTTAATATCTCCATCTCCATTAGCATCTACAACAATTGGGTCTCCTGGCGATGGATTCCAAGTTGTAACTTCACCAAGCCCTTGCTTGTAAGCATCTATTTCATCTTGATTTTGGAATATCCCATCAGTTTTATACCCTCTGTAGAACCAAACTGGTTGTCCAAGTTCAAAAGAAGTTATTGTACCTAATACTGGAAGCGCTGTTCCATCAACTCTATCTAATAATGGATTAAGATAAGTCACTTCGTTTTTAAGAGTAGTAACATTCATATTTACTCCATACGAAAATTCACCTACTACATCTCTCCATCCTATTTCAATTTCGAAACCTTGATTAGTTACATCACCGGCGTTTGCGAATGGTGCAGGATAACCTAAGTGTAATGGTGGTGATGATGGAGTTAATAAATCTTTAGTTATTTTTTTGAAATAATCTAATCCAATTGTTAATCTACTATTAAATGCTCTCAAATCAATTCCAATATCAGTTTGTTCTGATGTTTCCCAAGTTAAACCTTCGTTTGGTAAAGCCTTAAGTTCTCCTACTGTATGGAAGTTACCAAATGCATCAGGGTATTTTAAACCATCTTTAGTAACAAGTGCTTGCCATTGTCCCGCTCCAACATTTGCTGTAGATCCGTTCTGACCCCAAGATGCTCTTAGTTTTAAAAAGTCAATTTTATCTACGTTCCAGAAATTTTCATTAGATATTAACCAACCAGCAGAAAGTGCAGGGAAATAACCAGCTCTTTCAGCAGGAGCAAACAAAGATGAATTATCATTTCTCATTGAGAATTGAAGTAAATATTTGTTTGCATAACTATAAGTTAATCTTCCGAAATAAGAATTCATTGATGTTGGATATTTATTACCCGATACTTTTGCATCAACAGGAGCATCACCTACTTGAGTAAATGCTTCTTCCTCCTTAATCATTCCTGAAATGGTAGAATTCAAGAATTGATATTCGCTTTCCTGAGCTGACATACCTACCATTGCTGAGAATTCATGATCACCTACAGCTTTAGAGTATGTTGCAAAATTCTCCCATAACCATGTTTTGAATATTCCTTGATTAAATGTTTTAGTGTTCGAAGCATTTAACTTGTTTGGATTCCACCATGATTTCCTTGTCCAATCTTCATAATTATTAAAAGCTTGCTCAATACCCATCCTAGTTGTTATTACTAACCCCTCGAAAGGTTTAATATTTGCAAAAACATTACCTATAAATTTAGTTTCTTGGAAAAGTCCGTTATCAAGATCAATTTGTCCAAGTGGATTTGCTATCTCGCCATATAAATACTTACTAATACCATAGTATTCACCGTTGCTATTTTTAAGTAGAGGTTGACCAGCATCTAAAGCATCTTGAACGTGTGTTGGCAATGTAGAACCTTTTGGGTATGATACTGGTGTTGTTGGATCCATCAGCATTGCGTGGTTCATTATTCCATTATAACTATCATCTTCAGTAAATGCTTTACGCTTATTTATTGAGTATGAAAAATTGTTTCCAATTTCTAAATACTTACTCACTTTATGATTTGAGTTAAAACGAATAGTTGTTCTATTAAAATTAGTTTGTTCACCTCCAAAAATACCATCTTGTGTAAAATAGTTACCAGACAATAGGAAAGTAGACATTTCACCTCCACCTGATACTTGGAAATTGTGGCGTTGCATTGGTGCATCTTGAGCTGTTGCATCCATCCAGTTTGTTCCATTTTTTCCAGCCCATTCATCTAAATTTGGTCTTCCACCAGGAACTTCTGTTTCATGAATCCACTGAACGTATTGATCAGCATTCATCATATCTACACTATTTCTAACTGACTGTATTCCGTACGACATGTTATAAGAAACATTAATAGTACCAGATTTACCTTTTTTAGTTGAAACTAAAACAACTCCGTTACCTCCATCAGCACCATAAATTGCTGCTGAAGCAGCATCTTTTAGAATTTCAATAGATTCGATATCAGAAGGATCTAGGAAATCAATATTTCCAGTTCTCATACCATCAACAACGTAGATAGGATCAGAGTTACCATTCGATCCAGCTCCTCTAATTCTAATCTTAACACTGGCTCCTGGCGATCCAGAAGAAGGCAATACAGTTACACCAGCAGTTTGTCCTTGAAGAGCTTGCGTTACCAAAGGAACAGATGTTTTAGAAATGGCATCAGCTTTCACAGAAGAAATAGCTCCTGTAATAACACTTTTCTTTTGAACACCATATCCTATAACTACAACATTTTCTAGTTGAGCAATGTCTGTTAATAGAGAAATATTGATCTCATTAGATTCTGCTACAACTACCTCTTGATTTACCATACCAATAAAGGTAGCTTGTAAGATGTCGCCTTTTGCTGCCTCAATAGTATAATTACCATCAAAGTCAGTTACAACACCTGTCTGTGTCCCCTTTATAACAATAGAGGCTCCAGGTATAGTTTCCCCGGTTTCTTTTTCAGTTACAACTCCACTTATCTGCATATTTTGACCAAATGCAATAAATGAAACAAAACTGAATAACATAAATAGTATATGTCGTTTCATAAAAAAATGATTTTTGGTTTGTTAATATTTATTTGAGACAAATGTATATGGTAGTGTATCTAAAACAATAAAAAATGCCACTACAAAAACACAACAGTATTTTTGTAGTGGCATTAGAATACTTTGCCCTATCCTCTTCATTGCCTATTTTTACTACATTTATTCAAGTATAGTTCATTGTGCACTTTTAATGTTTTTTATATTTTAATAATCTCCATCATATGAAAAATATTATATTTTTTATCATGTACACAGTACGCTATGTGCTATTTTTCCTACTATTTATATATTTAATAGGAAAGAAATAAGATTATCACTTCTTTCAAGTTTTAATTTTTTACGTAATCTATATCTACTTACTTCTAAACTTTTTGATGTTATATTTAATAATTCTGCTATCTCTTTTGTAGATAAATTCATTTTTAAAAATGCAGCCAATTTCAGATCACTAGGACTTAAATCTGGAAATAAATTAATTAGTTTTTTATAAAACGATTGATTTACTGCTTTAAAATTCTCTTCAAACATAGTTTCGGTCTCAGATTCATCAATAAATGATTGAAGATAATTTTGTATTTCTTTTATGTATTTCTTTGGCATCTTGATAGATGAACGCTCATTAATACTTAATATCTTATCCTTAACTGTTTCTAATATTTCATTTCTATTTGAAGTGTGTTTTGCTATATTGGCTAATTGATAGCTTTTACTTGATATCTCTGATTCTAATTGTTGCTTTTCAAGATCATTAATGATTTTCTGCTGTTCAATATCATTCCTTTTAAATTCATCTTCTTGACTCTTTAATGCTAATTTCTTTGAGGTCTCTAAATCTTTTCTATGCTTCTTTAGTCTTTTCTTGTACAAAAACCTCAATATTAAAAATATGATAATAAGAAATATTATATATATAGCTATAAATATATTTGATAATAATATAGGTCTATTTATTCTAAAATCTACAACCGTTAAATTGCTGAAATTATTACCTGATAATTTAGTATCTACAATCAGCTTAAAGTTTCCATAATTATTATTTCTAAAAACAAATTTCCCATTATTGTTTGTTTCGGTTCTGATAGTAATATTATCTTTTATTAGTTGAAAATTATATACCTGTTTATCATCAAATGATGGATAAGCAAATCTGAAGTTCAAAAATCTTTCATTATACTCTATATTATTTAAGTTATCTCTAATAATATTTTTTCTATTGTTGTTTTCATCAATAACAAATATTTCTCTAACCAGAGGACCATCATCTAAGTTTTTATATTTAAATTTTGGTATAGTCGCATTAAATATTGTAAAACCATCAACTTTTCCAGAAACAATAAAGTTTTTTGCTACTTGATTTACATTTTCGAAGTTGTTACCCATTGTTGTAGATGTACCTTGATAAATATATCCAAGTATTGAGTCGTTTTTGATATAATTTTTTTTGTAAATAGTGAGTTTATTATCATCAGTTAACACTTGAAAATCATTAAAATCAAAAACTCTTTTTGCTTTATAAAATTGGCTCTTTTCTGTCTTTAAATCATCAGTCTCTTCAATAGTTTTGTTTATTAAGTTATACTCATATAGTGTTAATCCATCAGAAAAATATACTTCTTCGTTGTGCTTAAACATATAAATGCTTGTTCTATTATTATTTGTGAAATCACCTATATCAAAAAATATTTCTTCAACAACTCTAGAATAATCATCGTTTAATTTTAACCTATAAATTCCTTTGTAAGTATGAGATATCCATAAATAACCAAATTTGTCAAACTCTAAAAACCTTGAAGNNTTTTCACTAAAGTTTTTTATCAAACCAAGGCTTGTAATTAAGCTTCCAGATTTAGAAAATAATTCTAATCCATCATAATTTCCTCCAATGATAAATATATCATTGTTAGGAATTTCTTTATAATTCCATCCTCCTCTAATAAGTGATACTTTTTGCATCACTGTATCATTAATAATAAAGGTTCCTTTATTATGACCACAAATTAATACATCATCAACTAATTTTAGTTTCCATACTTGCCCGACAGTCCCTTTAACTAACTTAAAACCATGTTCGAATACTGAATTCTTAAAAAGGCTTAAATCCTTATAATACAAACCTTGATTAGTGCCGACATATAATTTATTATTACTAGCTATTGACGTATAAATCGTTCCTAGCTTGCCTAAATAATCTGTATACTGGGTAATTGGACTATTTAGTTTAATACATGAAACTCCATTATTTAAAGCAAGCCATAAGTTATTATCTCTGTCGTAGTTAATACCTAAAACGGTATTGTTTTGCAGTCCACCCAGCTTGTTAATATGTTGTATTGGATTTCCTTGTAAATCAGTAATTAGTAATCCATCCAATACAGTACCAAACGCAAGGTATTTATTATTAAACCTCTTAAAAGAGAACACCATGTTTTTTTTCAAGAACTCTGATGATTCTGTTTTATACTCTGAAGCTACACCATCTTTTAGAATAAATATTCCATGGTGTTTTGTTACAATTAATAATGTGTTTTGATTTTCTAACTGAGTTACACCACAAATTGATGCATTTGAGAAAAGCTCTCCTTCAATTACATTTTCTAATCTATTTGATTTTAGCTTGAAGAGCCCGTATTTATTATCTTCAATATAAATTTTACCATTAACTAAATACGAGCTATTAAACTTATAAGGGGCTGAAATTCTTGTAAGAACATCGTTTTTATAGATATAAATATTGTCATTAGATTGAAAGTATATTAGTCCTGAACTTTCTAAAATATTCCAAAATTCTTCATATTTATGATCTTTTTCTTCTTCTTTGGGATAAAGTGATTTATATACAAAATCTCCTTTTTCATTATATTGCCAATATCCAAAATCACCATCTAAACCTACAAATATTTTGTTTCCTATAGCTTTTACGCTAAAGTAAATCTGCATATTTTCATTTACGTATTTATTCCATCTCTCACCATCATATTCTAATAATGCAGAATTATTTGCAACGTAAATAAGACCATTTTCCGCTTGAGTTATTCTCCAGTTTTTACTCATGGAATTATAATCATCGGTGGTATAATTTTCAATTAATGAAGTTCCAAATTTTGAAATGTCTTGAGAATATATATTTATTGAAGATATAAGTATTAGTACAATTATAAGATTACGCATAGAAATGAAAATAAGTATAGTATATTCAATTATTGTAAATGTGGATGCAATATAATAGTTTAAAAACATTAGTATCAGATTAAAGTTTAAAATCGGATACTATTGATTAATTTTATTATTAATGTATAAACGCTAACAAAACTGCTAGTTGTTTTATTATGACAATAATAGAGATAGTAAATTCAATCACTGAAGAGATCATATCTAGAAAAAGGCATGAACCTCATATACTATAAAGGATTGTAGTTTAATTAAAATCAATTTTAATACTAGATTATTTTGAAAAGAAGCACTGATTAACATGATTCGTTATAAATAACAAATAGTAATAATTCTTATATTAATTAAAATCACTATATTTGCACGCATTTTAGAAAAAAATGCATTTACATAATAATCATTTAAATAATATTGGCATGTATTTAACAGCTGAAAAGAAAAAAGAGATTTTTACTAAGTATGGGGCTAGTGAAACAAACACAGGTTCTACAGAAGGACAAGTTGCATTGTTTACTTTCCGTATCAATCACCTAACTGAGCACTTAAAAGGAAATCGTAAAGATTTCAACACTGAGCGTTCTCTAGTGAAATTGGTAGGTAAGCGTCGTTCTTTACTTGATTACTTAAAAGCAAATGATATTGAAAAATACCGTGAGCTAATTAAAGATTTAGGTATTAGAAAATAATCTTATCTAAAAGTATTTAAAAAGAGGCTTCATTTTGTTGCCTCTTTTTTTATTTTTGCCAAAACTATAATTATTTAAATGCATAAGTTAAGTACAATCATCATTCTTTTTATCACTATAGGTTGCAGTACAGATAAGCTCAAGAACAACTTAACCAATGTAGATTCTTGGTACTTGACAAATACAAAAATAATTGAAGGAACAACTATAAGAGTCACAGAGAGAAAAGAAATTTCTTTTAGAAATAATACATTCACAAACTTAGTAATAAGTTCAGGCGACACACTATTATTTTCAAAAAAGGATATGGAATGGGATATTAGTTATCCAAACATAGTAAACTATAAACTTAAAGATGAACATTTTTTCTCAGAACTTGAAATAGTTGATTTTACTCCTTTTAAGCTATCAATTAAAGGTTTCTCTACAAGAATGAAAGTTGATGAGTTCCACCCAATCTCTTTTTAAAAAAAATCATCTTATATTTTTACACTAATACTATGTAAAAAAGTTTTTACAATACACTATTTAGTTTGATATTAAAATATATAGAATCAACTAATCTAAGTAGAGTCAACATATCCAAATTAGATTTAATTATATTAAAACACTAGACTTCCATATAATCATAATTTAGCATAATGTGTTTTTTTAAAGCATCGACGAGTATAATCTTCTCAAATATGTATGCACAGTATTTGCTCTATTAAATTTCCCATTAACACATAAAAAAATGTAACTTGCACGCCAAATTACAGAAAATATAAAGTATAAATTAATATCACGCTTTTATAGTGATATTTAGACAGTAAATTAGAAAAAATTATGATACCACAGGTATTTAGTAAAACTATCGACTTAGGCGATGGTCGTACCATCTCAATCGAGACAGGTAAATTAGCAAAACAAGCAGACGGATCAGTAGTAGTAAGAATGGGTGACGCTATGGTGTTGGCAACAGTTGTTTCTAACAAACACGCAGCTCCAGTTGATTTCTTACCATTAACTGTAGATTATAGAGAGAAATTTGCTGCAGCTGGACGTTTCCCTGGAGGATTCCTTAAAAGAGAAGCTCGTCCTTCTGATGGTGAAATATTAACAATGCGTCTTGTAGACCGTGTTCTTCGTCCATTATTCCCAAGTGATTATCACGCAGAAACTCAAATTATGATTCAATTAATGAGTCACGATAAAGATGTTATGCCTGATGCACTTGCAGGACTAGCTGCTTCTGCAGCTTTATCTTTAACAGATATTCCTTTTGCAGGACCTATTTCTGAAGTACGTGTTGCACGTGTTGAAGGAGAATTTATAGTAAACCCATCAAAAGCACAGTTAGAAATAGCTGATCTTGAACTTATGGTTGGAGCATCTTTAGATAGCGTTGCTATGGTTGAAGGTGAAATGCTAGAGGTTTCTGAAGAAGTTATGCTAGAGGGTATTAAAGTAGCTCACGAAGCAATTAAAATTCAGTGTCAAGCACAAATTGATTTAGCTACTGAAGCTGGTAGAGTGTTAGAGCCACGTGAGTATTCTCATGAGGAAGCTGACAACGAAGAGCTAAGAGCTGAAGTAAAAGCAGCTTGTTACGATGATTGTTATGCTATTGCTAAAAAAGGAACTGGCAAACAAGAACGTACAGAAGCATTTGCAGCTGTAAAAGAAGGATTTAAAGAGAAGTACAACGAAGAAGAGCTAGCTGAAAAAAGCAACCTTATTTCTAAGTACTACAAAGAAACAATGAAAGATGCTGTTCGTGAGTGTGTTCTTAACGAAGGAATTCGTTTAGACGGACGTGCTACAACAGAAATTAGAGATATTTGGTGTGAGACTGATTATTTACCATCAGTTCACGGTTCGGCTATTTTTACACGTGGTGAAACTCAAGCTTTGGCAACTGTAACTTTCGGTACTAAATTAGATGCAAACAGACTTGATTCTGTTACAACTCAAGGTGAGGAGAAATTCTACCTACACTATAACTTCCCTCCTTTCTCAACTGGTGAAGCTCGTCCTATTAGAGGAGTATCACGTAGAGAGATTGGTCACGGAAACTTGGCTCAAAGAGCACTTAAATCAATGATTCCTGCTGACTGTCCTTATACAGTACGTGTAGTTTCTGAGATTTTAGAATCAAA
>LGOV01021273.1_pt1 | contig 11490 bp, 13 predicted proteins | sample 469881 | NCBI WGS metagenome assembly LGOV01 (sample SAMN03857199, study PRJNA290197) | marine sediment metagenome | biome: marine cold seep biome; feature: cold seep; material: marine sediment; isolation source: sample #5579, elevator 3A push core 41 containing 12 cm of sediment... ...
GCTGGACTGAATTATGGCAAATTAAGAATCCGAAAAACGAAAACTGGCTCCCTTGCTTCAGTTGAACAAATTGGAGAAATAGGGATACACTCAGATCTGAAAATGTGTGATTATTGTTTTTTTCCGGCAGAATTATCAGAAAGTATGCTAGACTGAATTTCCACGGCAAACAATTCGCCTAACAATTGAGGCAGGATTTTTCGGAATTATACTGACCGAGAAAATATATAGTTGCCATGAAGCAAATTGGTGTGACACAAAATTACCTTCTCTGGAAGAATGCACCTTTGATTTTTCAGCCTTGAGATCCAATACTGATTAATGTGAATCAAGCAACCCAGCCAATAACAATCGCTGAGCCATCCCGTGGCTGGATAAGGGCTGGGTCAAAAATAACTTCACAGAATTGGCGCTTAGATTTGGGTCTTTCTTGTCCTTGGAAATAATATCTCGGTTCTGGATGGACACTGTTTGACTGTTTTGGCAACAGCCGGTAAGGATTTGCCCTCTCATGTCCACAACCTGGTTAGATCCGGCGTCTTGAGAAAGGCCTTAGACGAAACATGCTTGGATGTGGTACGGACAAGTTCCATGCCGTTTTCCAAAGGAGCTACGTGGTATTTTGCTTGCCAAAAGAGATAACTCAGAAAGGCGATGCGTCAGCTTCTCACGTACAAGGTATAGGTAATGGTATCTTCCAAGTTTGATTCTTTGAGAGAAGTAGTCTACACCCCCGAGTCCCAGCTTCGCCATCCACGGCAATTTGTTCAAAGCATGTGGCAGGATTTGCTGGCTTCAAGGGAACTGGCCTGGCGGCTGATGGTCAGAGACATCAGCGCTCAATATCGTCAATCTTTTCTAGGGGTTTTCTGGGCCTTTTTGCCTCCTCTTGCCACTGCTCTGGTATTTGTTATTCTTAACAGCCGCAAAGTAATCAACATAGGTGAAACCGATATCCCTTATCCTGCCTTTGTCATGTTTGGCACGGTTTTGTGGCAAATTTTCGTGGATAGTCTTAATGCACCTTTGAAATCCGTCACAGCATCAAAGTCTATGCTGGCCAAGATTAATTTTCCCAAGGAGGCCATAATACTCTCTGGTATGGGACAAGCGCTGTTCAACTTAGGCATAAAATTGCTGATCTTGATCGTGGTCTTCTTAATATACAAGCTTCCGTTGGGCTGGGGAACAGCTCTTTCTCTGCTGGCCATTCTGGACCTGGTTCTATTAGGCATGATGTTTGGCCTTCTGATCACGCCTATCGGCGTTCTATATGCTGACATAGCCATGGGGCTTACGGTAGTAACCGGCCTCTGGTTTTTTGTTACTCCAGTGGTCTATCCGCCCCCGACGACCTTCCCTTTTTCTTTGTTAGCAATACTGAATCCAGTCAGCCCGATTCTGGTAGGCGCTAGAGATCTGGCCACCAAAGGGGTTTTGGGAAACCCGATTCCATTTTTTGTGGTTACGTCTATAATGCTTGTAGTCCTGGTTCTCACATGGGTTGTTTACCGACTGGCAGTTCCAATCTTGGTAGAGAAAATGAGCGCATGAGCAATAGCGAAATCCTTGTAAAAGCCGAAAACGTCTCCAAGAAGTTCTGCCGTAGTCTGAAGAAAAGCCTGTGGTACGGTATGAAGGATATTGGGGCCGAGCTTGTTGGCCAAAACAGGCAACGCAAACTGCGTACCGAGGAATTTTGGGCGGTCACCAACGTATCCTTTGAGCTAAGTCGGGGAGAATGCATTGGGCTTATAGGGCGAAATGGGGCGGGGAAAAGCACGCTGCTGAAAATGTTGAACGGACTCATCAAGCCGGANNGCCGGGTTTAACCCCATACTCACGGGCCGCGAGAATATCTACATCAATGCTGCTGTTCTCGGAATCCGAAAACAGGAGGTTGACAAAAAGCTGGATCCCATAATCGAATTTGCGGAAATCGGGGACTTCATTAATACCCCGGTTCAGTACTACAGTTCAGGCATGAGGGTTAGACTCGGATTTGCGGTTGCCGCACAATTGGAACCTGACGTATTATTCATAGATGAGGTGCTGGCCGTAGGCGATCTCGGATTTAAAATCAAATGCCTGAACGCAGTGAATGAGTTAATGCGAAATTCAGCGGTTATATTTGTTTCACATTCAATGCAATTTATTTCGTGGCTTTGCACAAAGGTCATGGTGCTTAATGCCGGGAAGGTTGAGTTTAGTGGAAACGATGTCCCCGCTGGAATTGATTACTATTATACCAGATTTGAGCGCCCGGATCAGACTGTTTCCGGCAGTGGCAAGGCAGTAATCTCTGATGTTCAAGTATTCAGCGGGCAGCGCCGTGCAAGCGCCGGAGAAATGCTGTTGCTTAACTACGGGGATGATCTCTCAATCCAGATGGGTTTAAGTTTGGATTCCTTGGTAAGTCAACCGGCCATAAGGATAGTTATATGGGACCAGGAACTCCGTCCTGTTGTTGATTGCTTTTCGCCGTTTTCCGGGTTTGAGATAAATCCCAAAAGCTCCAGCAGAATCAAGTTACATCTTATAAATTTGCAGTTAAATATGGGCGTTTACTCTATCGCAATCGTGGTGGTTGATTTGTCGAATAATTGCGGAGAAGTATTGTCACGTATTGATCACGCTGCGCATTTTCAGGTTAAGACTACATACACTAGTTGGGCTCCCGTTTTGTTGCGAGGCGAATGGAAAGCAGAGGAATGTTGACAAGACATTTTTGCACATTCTCCGCGCTGAGTTTGAGTGCCTTCGTAATGGTGAGGACACCGGATTGATGTCTCTTCTTTCTGATAAGCAATTCCTGTTCATTATAGGTTCCCCGAGAAGCGGCACAAGTTGGCTGCAGGCAATGATATGTGCGCACCCGTTAGTCTGTTCAACGGTTGAACTGAGACTGTTTAATGGGTACACCGCGCCCTGGATCAAGGCCTGGGAGGAAGAGGCTTCTAATATGGCCCAAGGGCGATGGTACCAGGGCCTGCCATTTCTCTGGACGGAGGACGAATTCTATGAGTTCCTGAGGGACTTTCTCGAAAAGGTTTACGAGCGCGTTGTTGCTACCAACTTTCAAGCGACTCACGTGCTTGACAAGCATCCTGGGTATTCTGCGCATGTGAAAGACATCAACATGCTTTTCCAAGCCCCTCGATTTATTCACATGATTCGAGATGGTCGTGACGTGGCTGTGTCCATGGTGGCGGCTCGGCGACAAATCGGATTCGGGACAGGTACCATTCGAGATTCTGCCGTAGCGTGGAAAAAACATGTTCGAGCGGCACAAGAGGCTAAACAATACCAGAATCGGTATCTCGAAGTAAGGTACGAAGATCTTTCAAATGCCGGCGTAAGTGTGCTTAAATCCGTGTTTGATTTTTGTGGCTTGTCAATACCCGAAGATATTGCTGCAATCGTCAATGCACATCAATTTGACAAGATGAAGTCCAATAGAAGCAGTCCTGTTAATGATATTCAAGCCCCTCAAGGCCATTACAGAAAAGGCAAAGTAGGAAGCTGGCGCAAAGAACTCGCGCCCATGCAGAAATGCCTTTTCGATGAAATTGCCGGTAACCTTTTGTCTGAACTCGGATATGCAGAAAATGGCTGGTGGGCCGAATCCAGAATCCAGAAACTTGTGTTGCCTTTACTGGCCGTGGCGTTGCCCGTACTGAGAAAAAGCGTCAGTGCCACGATGACCCTGACTAGTTCCACGCAGACTCAGCGTATCAAGGAGAGCAGGATTTGTCGGCTTGCCATGAAAAAGTTGGAACAGTGAGCGGTTACCTTCATTCGGGGTACGCCCAGTCTCTGGCTGAGTTTGGCACTCCGCGTGAATTGCCTCAATGTGGGGCTGGATTTTAGCTCGGCAGACACGGGGCTTCGCCTGCCATGATGCAATTGGATGCTATCCCTTGTTTGCCTGTCAAGATTGGTCTCAGCTTCACGCTGATTTGGAGGATATGTGAAACGATTGTCAATGTCGTGGCTTGTGACTTGAGGAGTATGCATTGAAATACAATGTCTTGGTATTTCCTGGAGGAACAGAGATCGGGCTCGAAATTCAAAAGAGCCTGTGCCAATGCAAGGATATTCGATTATACTCCGCTGGTCTTGATGTTCCAAATCACGCCCCCTACGTGTTCGCCCGACACTTTTTTGTTCCCAGCATCCATGATCCATCGTGGATACATAGCTTGAATGAAATCATCACTGCGCAAGGGATAGATCATGTTTTCCCAGCCTATGATGATGTGCTTGTTGCCCTCGCTGAAAACGCAGAGAGGATAAAAGCGCGAATCGTATCTTCTCCACTGGAAACTTGTTTGATCACCCGATCGAAATCCAAAACCTATCATCTCCTCACTGGTATCCTCCCAACTCCTGAATTACATGATGACCTGGATACCATTGAACAATACCCCGTATTTGTGAAGCCTGATAAAGGTCAGGGGTCTCAGCACACACACATTGTTTATAGCAGGGAACACCTTGCTCAGTTGCTCCAAAAAAACAGGGAATACATCCTGATGGAGTATCTGCCTGGCGAGGAATATACCGTGGATTGCTTTTCCGATCGAGATGTTGGGGTGTTGTTCTGTGGCGGCAGACAGAGAATTCGGACCAGGATGGGCATTTCGATGAATAGCCGGCATGTCCAGAATGATGTATTTGTGCAATACGCTAATGCGATCTCTAAGAGGTTGACCTTCCACGGAGCCTGGTTTTTTCAGGTAAAGACGGATCGGCATGGCATTTACAAAGTCCTCGAAATTGCTCCCCGGATTGCCGGGACTATGGCTGTTCACCGAGTCCAAGGGGTCAATTTTGCCCTTTTGAGTATCTACGAGCAGGAGCGCATTCCAATTGAAATCCTCGTAAACAGGGTGGATACAGAGATTGACCGAGCATTGGTTAATCGCTACAAACACGAGCTGAGATACAGCGTTGCGTACATAGACCTGGACGATACATTGCTTCTGAATGGCATCGTCAATGTGAATCTCGTCAGGTTCCTATATCAATGCATCAATAAAGGCATACGCATCGTGTTGCTTACTAAACACACTACCGATATTGACCGAACTTTGAGCAAGCATCGTTTGACTGGGATTTTTGATGAGATTATTCATCTGGCGCAGTCAGATACTAAGGCGGACTGTATTCACGAAAGTGACGCCATTTTGATTGATGATAGTTTTGGCGAACGTAAGGCTGTCAACGAGAAACTTGGAATATTGACGTTCGACTGCAGTATGCTTGAAATGCTTATAGACGAGAGGGCGTGAGCTTCAGCACAAGGATGTTGTAAAGTCGTACGTGAAGGTGCAAACTGATGAAGAATGAAAAGGAAAAAGGCTTTGTGTTTTCTGAGAAGGAGTTCCTTGAAAAAAAGACTCGAACATATGTGGCCGGCGAATCGCTTCAAGACGATCTAATACGGAAGCTCGCAGTCAGGACCTTCGAGCCTTTTATTGATGGTGGAATAGGTTTGGAGCTTGGGTGTTCTGATGGCTATATGACTGAGCTTCTTTCAAGGCAACTTGAGCAGTTGGACGTGATAGAAGGTTCTGAAGACTTCATCAGAAAAGCCATGGAGCGAGAGCTCCGAAATGTTAACTTTATTGCAGGCCTGTTTGAAGAATTCAAGCCAACAAGACAGTATGACCACATATTTGCTTGTTATGTCTTGGAACACGTTCTTGATGTTGCTGAGATTCTAAAGATTGTCCGAGATGCGCTTCGCCCCGATGGACTACTGTTTGTGGTAGTCCCAAATTCCCGAGCATTGTCGAGACAATTGGCTTATCATATGGGGATTGTTTCTGATTTAAAAGCGCTGACGCAGAACGACCTTAACCACGGTCATCGTAGGGTCTATGATCGGGTTTCTCTGAATCGTGGCCTTGAAGAAGCTGGATTCGCTACGATTGCGAAAGGGGGGATAATGTTGAAATTTCTGGCTGATTTTCAAATGGACCGGTTGCTTGAAATGGGTATCTTGCAAGAGCCTCAGATCAATGGTTTGTATGAATTGGGGCTTGAATATCCCGACCTGTGCGGATCTATTTACTCAATATGCAACATCAAGAAATAATAGAAGATATCTATGAAGAAAAAACTTGATGGCTTGGCAATCTTTGGTGGCGTTCCTGCTTTTCGGGAGAAATTACATGTTGGCCGTCCCAATATCGGGGATCGCGGGCGTCTATTGGAACGTATCAACGACTTGCTGGATAGAAGATGGCTTACCAACGATGGCCCCTTTGTTCAGGAGTTGGAGAGACGCATTAGCGAGGTACTTGCTGTAAAGCACTGTATCGCCATGTCCAACGGGACGGTGGCCATGGAGATTGCAATCAGAGCCTTAGGACTCACAGGGGAGGTCATTGTGCCTAGCTTCACATTTGTTGCTACGGCTCATGCCCTCCAGTGGCAGGAGATCACGCCTGTCTTCTGTGATGTTGAACCACAAACGTTCAATATTGACCCGAACCTGGTGAAAGAACTGATTACGCCTCGCACTACCGGAATAATTGGCGTGCATTTATGGGGCCGGCCGTGCGATGCAGAAGCGCTGACCGCAGTTGCATGCAGCCACAACCTGAAACTCTTGTTCGATGCGGCCCATGCCTTTGGGTGCTCATACAAAGGGCGCATGATTGGCAACTTTGGAGATGCCGAGGTGTTCAGCTTCCATGCCACTAAATTTTTGAACACGTTTGAGGGCGGGGCTGTCGTCACTAACGACAATGAGCTGGCAGAGAAAATGCGGTTGATGAAGAACTTTGGGTTTTCCGGGTATGACAATGTGATCTACATTGGCACGAACGGAAAGATGAGTGAGGTTTCTGCCGCCATGGGCCTGACTAATCTCGAGAGCATGGACGACTTTATTGCTGGTAACTATCGCAATTACAAACAGTACCAGAAGGATCTGGCGGATGTTCCAGGGATTGACGTATTGGTTTACGATGAAACGGAAAAATGCAACTTTCAATACATCATTTTGGAGGTTGACGAGGCAGTTACGCTGGTTAGTCGCGATCAGTTTGTAGCTATTCTTATGGCAGAAAACGTATTAGCCAGGAGGTACTTCTATCCGGGCTGTCATCGCATGGAGCCTTATCGCTCCTATTTCCCCCATGCCGGACTGCTGTTGGCTGAGACGGAGCGTTTATCCACACGGGTGATGAGTTTACCAACAGGTAGTACAATCAAGTTTGAAGACATAAGTAGAATCTGTGAGATCATCAAATTTGTGGTATCAAATAGCTCCGAAGTAAGAAAAAAACTGCAACAATAGTAATGGAGGCCAATGTTGACAGGTGATTGTCGAGTGCTTTCGGGATCAAGAATAGATGCCTATTTGAAGGTAAGCATCTTGATGATAACGTATAATCAAGAATCNNTTTATTTCACAGGCAATAGACAGCGTGCTGATGCAGAAGGTAAATTTTGACTATGAAATCGTACTCGGCGAAGATTGCTCCACGGATAAAACACGAAATATTGTCATTGATTTCCAAAGAAGATATCCTGACAAAGTTCGCTTGTTACTCCGTGAATATAATTTAGGCATGATGAATAATTTTATTCACACATTTCAGGCCCTCAAAGGTCAATATATTGCTATGCTTGAAGGGGATGATTACTGGACCGACCCCTATAAGCTGCAGAAGCAGGTGGATTTGTTGGAAAGTCACCCCGAATGCGCAATATGTTTTCATGACGTGGAGTTTGTTTGCGAAGACCAAGATACAGCAGGCCATGTTTTCAAACCTTCGCCCAAGACAATATCGACTATTGAAGATATCATCAAGGGCAACTTCATTTTTACAGCGTCATGCATGTTTCGGAATGGTCTTTTTGAAAGCTTTCCCGAATGGTACTACTCACTCGGCATAGGAGACTGGCCCCTGCATGTTCTAAATGCTCAGTACGGCAAAATTGGATATATTGACGAGATTATGGCTGCTCACAGGGTTCACCGTGGAGGATACTGGTCAAGACAAAGCAGGCTGGAAACACTGGATAGATTGATTGAAACAGCTCGAAGAATCAGTGTGCATTTTGGTTCGAAATATAGCGAATATATTATTCCGACAATTCTGAGGTGGGAGCAGGAAAGGATCATTATTTTGGTTAGTAGCCAACGCTATCGAGAAGCAAGTAGACATGCCTGGAGGGTTTTGTCTAAGCCCATTCTTAACAGAAAAGTGGCTGTACAAACTGTAGTGAGAGTCCTGCTGATGGGATTGCGGCAAAGGATAAGGATATCATGAGAAGGCGCATGCCGAAGGTAAGCGTCATAATCCCAAATTATAATCACGCGATATATCTGCCAAGGCGACTGGAAAGCATATTTAAGCAAACCTACAAGGACTTTGAGATCATCTACCTGGATGACCACTCCAAAGACAATAGTAACGCAGTATTCCGGGAATACACTGCGGGCAAAAGCAGAAAGATTAGAGCAATTCTTAATGATGAGAATAGTGGTTCGACATTCAAACAATGGAACAGGGGGGCAAGAGAAGCAGAGGGCGCATATCTTTGGTTTGCAGAGTCCGATGACTGGACGCATGAGGATTTTTTGAGTGAGCTTGTTCGGGTGTTAGACAATAATCCCGAGGCGGGGTTGGCATACTGTCAGTCGATGATCGTAAATGAAAATAATCAGGTAATGGGAGATAATTTGGCATGGACGGATGATCTTCATCAACAGTTGTGGTGTAATGATTTTGTTATGGATGGGCGACTATTCTGCACCAAGTATCTGATATTCAAGAACGTTATCCCTAATGCTAGTGCGGTTTTGATCAGAAAAAAAATATGGGACAAAGTTGGCGAGGCCAATGAGCATATGAGGCTCTGTGGTGATTGGTTGCAGTGGGCGAAGATATTAAGCATTTCAAATGCTGGATTTGTCGCTTGCCCTCTGAATTTTTTTCGATGTCATCCTAATATGGCAAGAAGAAAGTTTACCAGCGATACACAGCACGTTAAGGAAAGGTACGAGGTTGTTTTTTATATCGCCCGAAATTTTGCGGTATCGGCAAACACACTAGAGAATGCTTTGAATCAATTGGCTATTTGGTGGCAGGAAATAATAATATATGGTCCATATGATTCAAGACTTGGCAAATTAAAAAGTATATTGAAAGGATACCACAGGGTCAAGGAGTTTGATAGTACGCTAAGGCTAAGGATACTGAAATTTCTATATGTATACTGTACTGCGAAGATCAAGCGGCAGCTTAAGCGCGTTGTTCAAGACGTCAGGTGACCGCTAGAATTCAATAGAAATGCTCTACATCCACAGGCACTGTTGAGATAACAAGCAAGACTCCATTTTGCCTGAAATGAAGGGTGACACGAGGTGGATTCGTTTCCGAAAAGCAGAGAAAAACCAACGGTATGTATCATATGTCTCGGCAAAAATGCATACTCGGAAACCTTCATTCGTGCCCACATAGAACGCTTGCCCGCGAAAGTTACAGTCTTGTATGGATCGCATTTGTCCGATTACCGGTGCGGAGAAAATGACAGGCAACTGCTTCCATTCACGTCGTCACGCCGTCTGATACGGGCGACTCTACGAAGCGTTCTCAGGTTGCCCGAGAGCTACTTCGGAAAGACTGCATTGAAACGATTCCTGAAGAAGAATAGAGTGGACGTTGTACTGGCTGAATTTGGACCGTCCGGAGTGAATGTTATGGAAAGTTGCCGAGAAGCTGACATACCCTTGATTCCACACTTTCACGGATACGATGCGTACAATCAATCGTTGCTAGATTCGACAGGTAGGGACTATTCCGCACTCTTTGAAACTGCTGCGGCAATAATAGTGGTATCGCGTGACATGAAGCGCCAGTTATTGCACCTGGGGGCGCCTGAGGAGAAACTGCATCTTAATCCTTATGGTGTGGACATGTCGCTTTTTCAGAACGCAGATCCCGCTCATGCTCCACCTCTCTTTGTGGCAGTGGGGCGTTTTGTGGACAAGAAGTCGCCGCATCTGACACTTCTGGCGTTCAAAGAAGTGATTGAGAGGATTCCTGAGGCCCGTGCCCGTCTGGTTATGATAGGAGATGGCCTACTTTGGGAAGCCTGCAAGCAACTAGCCCGGGGGCTGGGCATTGCTCATGCAGTTCAATTTTTGGGACCAGTGGCACACGCGGAGGTTGCCGATACTATGCGCAAGGCACGGGCTTTCGTGCAGCATTCTGTGCGGACCAGCTATGGGGACTCAGAGGGGACACCGGTGGCCGTGTTAGAGGCTGGCGCAACAGGACTTCCCGTAGTGGCAACTCGGCATGCAGGCATCAAGGATGTGGTGATTGACGGTGAGACCGGACTATTGGTAGACGAAGGAGACGTGGATGGCATGGCCGAGCACATGATCCGGTTGGCTGAAAACCCGGCTTTTGCGGCCAAGCTTGGCAAGGCTGCCAGGGAGCGGATCAGTGGTGAGTTTTCTATGGAAAAGAGTATCAACAACCTTTGGCGCATTATCGAATCTGCCATTTCAGAGCACAGAGAACCATAAAATTCCTTAATCTATCGTCAAATACGAGAACACGGAGGCGAACTCTATGGACAAAGAAGGAATAGTGAGTGCCATAAAGAAAGTTATCTTGCCTGAACTTGAGGCCATTAAGGGCAACCAGGCAAAGATGGATGTAAGGCTTGATGCCATAGAAAAGCGGATTGCTGATATGAATGGGCATCTGGTTGACCAGAGTCGGCGTATTGATAATGTGAGGACCGAGCTGACTGCAAGGATCGATGATGTGAGGACTGAGCTGATTACAAGGATCGACGCAACAAACAGCAAGGTTGATGATGTGAAGACCGAACTGACTGCAAGAATCGATGGAACAAATAGCCGGATTGACCAGCTTACCTTCCAGGTGGGAAAGGTTGCCCAGGAGATGGAGCGAATTAAGAGGGAGCAAGTCGTCACTGCTGACATCTTCACGCGCCTGCAGTCATTAGAAACCAAAACGGCTCGTTTGTGACGATAAGAAGATGGCAAACGGGGCTAACCGATAACAGTGAAAGGAATGATGTCATTAGAGGCAGGAAATGTATTTTAATGTATTTTATTGATTTGAAGGAGATAGTTGAATTGTTCAGCATTCAAATCAGTTGTAATGCCGGCAACTTCTGCGAGGCGATTCAAGCTATGTATGGGAAAGTTCTCCTTGTCCTGCTGAGCGATAATCCCCTTCAGGAGCTTTTCAACTGCTTGCTGGCACATGTACGCAACCTACAAGTAGCGCGCCGTATCCAACATCACTTCGGCGGTTTCGAGGTCATACTCTGCCCGCTCAACCCGGTGCGCCACAATCTTGTCCATGTGCATTGTTTTCCTCCATTTTTCTTAATACCTTACCACTGACCAAACATCAGGTCAAACGCAATTCAACAGACGCGCGTAATCGACTGTCCACCATCATATAGACTTTAAGATAAAGA
>LGOV01019047.1_pt1 | contig 11483 bp, 6 predicted proteins | sample 469881 | NCBI WGS metagenome assembly LGOV01 (sample SAMN03857199, study PRJNA290197) | marine sediment metagenome | biome: marine cold seep biome; feature: cold seep; material: marine sediment; isolation source: sample #5579, elevator 3A push core 41 containing 12 cm of sediment... ...
AAGCTGAGGAAGTAAAAACTGCATTAGAAGAAGCTGGAGCAAGTGTAGAAGTTAAATAATTAATTGATTGTTTATTAAGGACTTCAAAATTATTTTGAAGTCCTTTTTTATTAAGCGATTATAATATTATGATTTTTTAATAAAAAGAAATTGACTAAAGTATTTTTGTGTGATATAGTTTCAAAATGCATAAGTATGCTGCATTTTGTATTTTTTGAATAAAAGGATGTTTTTTCCTTTATTATAGATAATGAGTGAATGATTGAGGGGTGAGTGTTTGATGCCACAACCTAGAAAACTTGGTAATAAAACTAGGATGTTTTTTTCAGATGTCGATGTAAAAATTGAAAGACCGAATTTGATTCAAATTCAGAAAAGGTCGTATGACTGGTTTTTAGAAGAAGGCTTAATGGAAGCTTTTGAAGATATTTCTCCGATAAAAGATTATACTGATAGTCTTATATTAGAGTTTATTGATTATGAATTTGAAAAAGAAGCAAAGTATTCGATGTATGAGTGCAAAGATAGAGACGTTACGTATGCGCGTGCTATGTATGCAAAAGTAAGGTTTATTAATATGGAAACAGGTGAGGTAAAAGAACAAAGAGTGTTTATGGGAGACTTTCCAAAAATGACTTATAAAGGGACTTTTATTATCAATGGTGCGGAAAGAGTAATTGTTAGTCAATTAGTTAGATCTCCGGCGCCTTATTTTTCGTTAGAATATGATAAAAAGTCTGGTTTAGAGTTGTATTCTGCAACAATCATTCCTAACAGAGGTACATGGCTAGAGTATGAAACAAATGCAAGAAATGTATTTGCAATAAGAATTGATAGAACTAGAAAAATGCCAATAACAGTGTTTTTAAGAGCAATGGGATTAGAAACTGATCAAGAAATCTTTGATATGTTTGGCGAAGATGAAAAAATGTTAAAAACTATTGAGAAAGATAAAACTACTAATAAGGATGAAGCGTTACTTGAGATTTACAAAAAGATTAGACCGGGCGAGCCACCATCAGTAGATAGTGCAGAGAGTTTATTAAAATCAATGTTTTTTGATCCTAAAAGATATGATTTAGCAAGAGTTGGTAGATATAAATTTAATCAGAAGCTAGGTATGGTTGGTAGAATTGTTAATAGAGTAACTATTAACGATATTGTTGATTTAGAAACTGGTGAAATTATTTTAGAGGCTGGTAAATCTGTCACTAAAGAGACTGCTATAGAAATCGAGAATAGAGGGATTTCTAGAATGGTTGTTAAAGGTGATAAAGGAGAAGAAGTAAAAGTAATTAGTAATAATTTTGTTGATGCTAATTATTATCTTGATAATGCCAAGGAACTGCGTTTAAGAGAAAGAGTTTATTATCCGGTATTAAGAGAAATTTTAAATACTTGTGAGACTAAAGAAGAGATAGATAAAGCTGTTAAAGCAAGATATAGAGAGTTAATTCCTAAAAATTTGATTTTAGCTGATATTTTTGCGTCTGTAAGTTATGGATTTAATTTAAATCATGGAATAGGTAGAATTGACGATATTGATCATTTAGGAAATCGTAGAATTAGAGCGGTTGGAGAACTTTTACAAAACCAATTTAGAATTGGTCTTTCAAGAATGGAAAGAGTTATTCGTGAGAGAATGACAATTAAAGATATGGAAGCTATTACACCGCATAAACTTATCAATATTAAACCGGTAGTGGCTGCAATAAATGAATTTTTTGGTAGTTCTCAACTTTCTCAGTTTATGGATCAGACAAATGCGTTATCTGAATTGACTCATAAGAGAAGATTGTCAGCTTTAGGACCTGGTGGATTGTCAAGAGAAAGAGCTGGTTTTGAAGTTCGAGATATACATTATTCGCATTATGGTAGAATGTGTCCTATTGAGACTCCTGAGGGCCCGAATATTGGTCTTATTGGATCGTTAAGTACATTTGCTAAATTAAATCAATATGGATTTATTAGTACTCCATATATGAAATATAATAAAGCTACGGGAATTATTGAACAGGATAATATAGAATATATTAGCGCTGATATTGAAGATGGAAGTGTTGTAATACCTGCGAACGAACCTGTAGAAAACAATAAATTTGTTAATGATAGAGTAGTTGGAAGAAAATTATCAGATATTGCTGAATTTAGAATTTCTGATGTTGATTTGGTTGAAATATCACCGCAACAAATGATTTCTGTTTCAACTGCATTAATACCGTTTTTAGAGAATGATGATGCTAACCGTGCGCTAATGGGTGCGAATATGCAGAGACAAGCAGTTCCTTTAATGAGACCGCAAGCGCCGATAATTGGTACTGGATTGGAATATTTAGTTGCTCATGACTCGGGAATGGTTGAATTAGCAGAAAACGATGGTGTAGTTGATTATGTGTCAGCTGATAGAATTGTAATTAAAAAAGATAGTGATGGATCAAAAGAAACACATAAATTGATTAAGTTTAGACGTTCAAATCAAGGGACAACATTAAATCAAAAACCTGTTGTTTCAAAAGGTCAAAGAATTAAAGCAAATCATTCGTTAACTGGTAGTTATTCTGTTGATAATGGAGAGCTAGCTATTGGAACGAACATTATGATTGGGTTTATGACTTGGGATGGTTATAACTTTGAGGATGCTGTTTTAATTAGTGAGAAAATTGTTAAAGAAGATAGATTAACATCTATTCATATTGAAGAATATGAAATTGAAGCTAGAGATACTAAATTGGGATCGGAAGAAATAACGAGAGAAATCCCTAATGTTAGTGAAAAAGCACTTAAGGATTTAGACGAACGTGGAATAATTAGAATTGGAGCAGAAGTTAATCCGGGAGATTTTCTTGTTGGGAAAGTAACTCCTAAAGGTGAAACTGAACTTACTGCTGAAGAAAGACTTTTAAGAGCAATATTTGGTGAAAAGGCAAGAGAGGTTAGAGATAACTCTTTAAAAGTGTCAAATGGACAAAATGGTATTGTTGTTGATGTAAAAGTTTTTGATAGAGAAAATGGTGATGATTTAGCGCCAGGAATAAATACCTTAATTAGAGTTTACGTTGCTAAAAAAAGAAAAATTAGAGTTGGAGACAAAATTGCGGGACGTCATGGTAATAAAGGTGTAATTTCACGAATTTTACCAGAGGAAGATATGCCGTTTACTGAAGATGGAACGCCTTTAGAAATTTTGCTTAATCCACTTGGTGTACCTTCTCGAATGAATATTGGACAGGTATTAGAAGTTCATCTTGGATTGGTAGCGGATAAAAGAGGCTGGCTAGTAGCGACTGAAGCTTTTGATGGGGCTAAAGAAGATCGAATTATTGAATTGTTGGAAGAGAGTGATCTTCCGGTAGATGGTAAATTACAGCTTAGAGATGGACGAACAGGTGAATTCTTTGATAATAAAGTAACTGTTGGATATATGTATATTTTAAAACTTCACCATTTGGTTGATAATAAATTGCATGCAAGAGCAACGGGACCTTATTCGTTAGTAACACAACAACCGCTTGGTGGTAAAGCTCAATTTGGTGGACAAAGATTTGGTGAGATGGAAGTTTGGGCTTTAGAAGCTTATGGTGCTGCGCATACATTAGAAGAGTTATTAACAATTAAATCTGATGATGTAGTTGGACGTGTTAAAGCATATGAAGCTATTGTAAAAGGTGTGAATATTCCAGAACCGGGTATTCCGGAATCGTTTAAAGTATTAGTAAAAGAGTTTCAATCGCTTTGCTTAAAAGTTGAATTAATACATGATCATAAAGAAGAACTGGTTATAGGTGATGAGTTAACTGTTACTGAAGACGTAGAGGAAGAATGTGTTCATGAGTGTGATGATTCTATTATTGAAGTGGAAGAAGTAAATAGCGATGATGATATTGATGTTGATATTGATATTGAGATTGAAGATGTTGATGAGTAATTTGATTAGTAATATTATGGAGGGAGAGGTTGCCCCTGATGGAATATAAAAATTTTGATAGGATTAAAATTGGACTTGCTTCACCAGCAGATATTAGATCGTGGTCTTATGGAGAGGTAAAAAAACCGGAAACGATTAATTATAGAACGTTAAAACCAGAAGACGACGGATTATTTTGTGAGAGAATTTTTGGACCAACTAAGGATTTGCAATGCGCATGTGGGAAATATAAAAGAATTCGTTATAAAGGTGTTGTTTGTGAAAAATGTGGAGTAGAAGTAACAAAATCAAAAGTTAGAAGAGAAAGAATGGGTCATATTGAATTAGCGGCTCCAGTATCTCATATTTGGTTTTTTAAAGGGATACCTTCAAAACTCGGAATTTTACTTGATATGTCACCAAGAAACTTAGAAAAAGTTCTATATTTTGCATCTTATATTGTTCTTGATACTGGAGAAACTGCATTAGATTATAAGCAGTTATTAAGTGAAAGAGAATATGTGGAAGCTAGAGAGAAATATGGCGACGATTTTAGAGCTGGTATGGGTGCTGAATCAATTAAAGAAATTTTAAAAAAATTAGAAGTAGAAAAAGAAGTTAATGAACTCGGAGCAAGTATGAATGATGTTAAAGGTCAAAAACGCAAAAAATTATTAAGAAGATTAAGATTGTTGCGTTCATTACTTAAATCGGGGAATAAACCTGAATGGATTATTCTTGATGTGCTACCGGTAATACCGCCTGATATTAGACCTATGGTTCAATTGGATGGTGGACGATTTGCTACATCAGATTTAAATGACTTATATAGAAGAGTTATTAATAGAAATAATAGATTGAAGAGACTTTCTTCACTTGGTGCACCTGAAATTATTGTAAGAAATGAAAAGAGAATGCTTCAAGAATCTGTAGATGCGTTAATTGATAATGGTAGAAGAGGAAGACCTGTTACAGGTTCTGGAAATAGACCTTTAAAATCTTTATCTGATATGTTAAAAGGTAAGCAAGGTAGATTTAGACAAAACTTACTTGGAAAACGTGTTGATTATTCTGGACGTTCGGTAATTGTTGTTGGGCCTACTTTAAAGTTTTATCAATGTGGACTTCCTAAAACAATGGCGCTTGAATTATTTAAACCATTTGTTATGAGAAAACTTGTAGAAGATGGAATTGCACATAATATTAAAAGTGCAAAGAGAATTATTGAGAAGATGAAGCCAGAAGTTTGGCCTGTTGTTGAACATGTAATTAAGAATCATCCGGTACTTCTTAACCGTGCGCCTACTCTTCATAGGCTTGGTATACAAGCTTTTGAACCGGTGTTAATCGAAGGCAAGGCTATTAGACTTCATCCATTAGTTTGTCCTCCGTATAATGCCGATTTTGATGGGGATCAGATGGCTGTTCATCTACCGTTATCTGTTGAAGCACAAGCGGAATCAAGATTTTTAATGTTGTCAGTTAACAATATATTGGCACCTAAAGATGGAGAACCAATTACGTTACCGTCGCAAGATATGATATTAGGTGCTTACTATTTAACGCTTCTTAGAAGAGAAGATGAAGGTTTTGTAACTAAAAAAGCATTTAAAGATTTTAATGAAATGTATATGGCATATCAAAATGATTATGTAAAATTGCATTCAGTTGTGAAAGTTAGAATGTTTTCTGAAGTTACAGGTAAGAGTAAATTAGTTGAAAGTACTGTGGGAAGATTTATTTTTAATGAAGGAATACCACAAGATTTAGGCTATGTAGATAGAGAAAAAGATCCTTATGGATTAGAGATTGATTTTTTAGCAGGAAAGAAACAACTTGCAGAGATTGTTGCTAAATGTTTTAAGAAACATCAAAATATTATTACTTCTCAAGTATTAGATTATATTAAAGATGTTGGATTTAAATATTCTACAAAAACTGCAATTTCAATTTCTATTACTGATATGAAAATACCAAAGAAAAAAGTTGAATTATTAGAAGAGGCTCATGCAATTGTTGATAAGTTTCAAGAGGCGTATCGACGAGGATTGATATCAAATAAAGAACGTTATGAAAAAACAATAGAACAATGGAGTGCAACTACAGAAAAGGTTACCGATGCGTTAATGGAAAACTTAACTTATATGAATAGTCTTAATATAATGGCTGATTCAGGAGCTAGGGGTTCGAGAAGTCAGATTCGTCAGTTGGCTGGAATGCGTGGTCTTATGGCAAATGCTGTAGGTAAGACTGTTGAAATTCCGATTACATCAAACTTTAGAGAAGGACTTACAGTTTTAGAGTATTTCATTTCTACTACTGGTGCTAGAAAAGGTCTTGCAGATACTGCGCTTAGAACTGCTGACTCTGGTTATTTAACTAGAAGATTAGTGGATGTAAGTCAAGATGTAATTGTTAGAGAACTTGATTGTAGTGCTAAGAGCGGAGTTGTTCTTTCTGAAATTAGAGAGGGTAATGAAGTAATTGAAATGTTGGAAGAAAGAGTTTATGGTAGATATCCAGTTCACAATATATATTATCCTGGTACAAGTGATTTAATTATTTCGACGGATGAAATGTTTACTAAAGAATTGGCAAAAGAAGCAGTGAATGCTGGTTACGAAGAAATTGAAGTTAGATCAGTGCTTGGATGTGAAGCTAAAAAAGGTGTTTGTTCGAAATGTTATGGTCTTAATATGGCTACGGGTAAAACTGTGCATGTCGGAGAAGCTGTTGGAATTATTGCTGCACAATCGATTGGTGAACCTGGAACTCAGTTAACAATGAGAACTTTCCATACGGGTGGTGTTGCCGGAGGTGATATTACTCAAGGTTTACCTAGAATTGAACAGTTATTTGAAGCTAGAACTCCAAAATATTTAGCAAATATTGCTGAACAATCTGGAAAAGTAATATTGAGAACTAGGCGTAAGAAAAGAGAAGTATTAATTACGGATGCGGAAGGAAATACTTCGGTAGCAAGACTTGCGTTTAATGCAGTGTTAAAGGTTAATGAAGGCGATTATGTGGAAAAAGGTCAATATTTAACTGAGGGTGCTGCAGATCCTAAAGAAATACTTGTAATAAATGGAGTTAAAGCGGTACAAGAATATATAGTTAAAGAGATTCAAAAAGTTTATAGATTACAGGGTGTAGAAATCGCTGATAAGCATACAGAAATAATTATTAAGCAGATGCTTAATAAAATTAGAATTACTGATGCTGGCGGTTCTGAATTCCTTCCTTCTGAAGAAATTTATTTTTCTAGATTTAAGAAAATTAATAAAGAGCTTGAAGCAGAGGGTAAAGAAATTATGAAGGGTGATAGAATTATTCAAGGAATCACAAAAGCATCATTAGCTACTGATTCTTTCTTATCTGCCGCTTCGTTCCAAGAGACAACTAGAGTTTTAACAGCTGCTTCAATGGAAGGTGCTATTGATAATTTAGAGGGATTGAAAGAAAATGTTATTATTGGAAAATTAATCCCAGCTGGAACTGGTTTGAAAAGATATCAAGATATTGCTATTCAGAACAAGAATGATTTTAATTAATAAGTAATTGACAGACTTAGTATAGAATGGTAATATATAGTGGTGCGCTAAATAGGAGGTATATTTTGTTTGATTATTCTCTGTTTGATGATAAACTTAATTATAAGGTTGGACTTAAACAGTCGTTAATTGAATTGAAATCTGAGAATGTAATGATTTTATTTGTTGCAAAAGATGCAGATAGTTTTATTACTAGAATTCCTATTGAAATCGCTAAAAAGTCTAATATTCAAATTGTTGAAATTTCAACTAAAGAAGAATTAGGTGAGATATGTAAAATTGATATAAGTACTGCGATTGCAGTTGTTATAAAGAAAAAAATAAAAAGAAAAGGAGGTCTCGTATGCCAACTATAAACCAATTAGTAAGAAAAGGAAGAAAAACTTCTTCAAAAAAATCAAATTCTGCTGCTTTACACAAAAAGCATAATTCGGTAAGAAATACTTATTCAACAGTTTCATCACCACAGAAGAGAGGTGTTTGTACTGCTGTTAAGACTATTACACCAAAAAAACCGAATTCAGCTTTAAGAAAAGTTGCTAGAGTTAGATTAACAAATGGACTAGAAGTAACTGCTTATATTCCAGGAGAAGGTCATAACTTACAGGAACATAGTATCGTTTTAATTCGTGGTGGTAGAGTAAAAGATTTACCGGGTGTTAGATATCACGTAGTAAGAGGAGTACTGGATGCTGCAGGAGTTGAAGAAAGAAAACAAGGAAGATCTAAATACGGAACAAAAAAAGCTTAATAATTAATTAAATAAGTGTGCCTCATCTATTAGGTGAGGCATGTTAAGTAAATTAAATTGCTGCTTACGACAATTTGATTTGTCGAGTACCGTTGAGATTAATTTATTTTTAAGGAGGGAAGAAAGTGTCTAGAAAAGGAAATATTAAAAAAAGACAACCATTATTAGAGCCAAAGTATAATAATATGAGAGTAACTAAACTTATCAATAACGTTATGTTAGATGGTAAAAAAGGTACAGCTCAAAAAATTGTTTATACTGCGTTTGAAAGAATCGAAGAAAAAACAGGTGAATCTGCTTTAGATGTATTTGAAAGAGCATTAGAAAATATTATGCCTGTATTAGAAGTTAAAGCAAGAAGAGTTGGTGGAACAAACTATCAAGTTCCGATTGAAGTAAGAGGAACGCGTAGACAAACTTTAGGTTTAAGATGGTTAGTTAGATATATGAGAGAAAGAGGCGAAAGAACAGTTACTGATAAATTAGCAAATGAGTTAATGGATGCAGCTAACAATACTGGAGCTTCAGTTAAGAAAAAAGAAGATATCCATAGAATGGCAGAAGCTAATAAAGCATTTGCTCATTACCGTTGGTAATATAAACAAATTTTGAAGGAGGAAATTATGGCAAGAGCCTATTCTTTAGAAAAAACAAGAAATATAGGTATTATGGCTCATATCGATGCTGGTAAAACTACTACTACAGAAAGAGTTTTATATTACAGTGGTAAGAGTCATAAAATCGGTGAAACTCATGATGGAGCTTCACAAATGGATTGGATGGAGCAAGAGCAAGAAAGAGGTATTACAATTACTTCAGCTGCTACGACTTGCGAATGGAATAAAAATAGAATTAATATCATTGACACACCAGGACACGTTGATTTCACAGTAGAAGTTGAAAGATCGTTAAAAGTGCTAGATGGTGCTGTTGCAGTTTTTTGTGCAAAAGGTGGAGTTGAGCCTCAATCTGAAACTGTATGGAGACAAGCTAATAAATATGGTGTTCCTAGAATGGCGTTTGTTAATAAGATGGATGTTGTAGGTGCAGATTTTTTAAGAGCTGTTAATATGATTGAAGATAGATTAAAAGCTAATCCTATTCCAATTCAACTTCCGATTGGTGCTGAAGAAACGTTTGAAGCTATTATTGATTTAGTTCAAATGAAAGCTATATTTTATAAGGATGAATTGGGAGAAGAATTAGAAATAGTTGATATCCCTGATGAATTTAAAGAAATGGCTGATGAATATAGAACAAAATTGATTGAAGCTGTTGCTGAAACAGAAGATGAACTTATGGAAAAATATTTAGAAGGTGACGAACTTACTGAAGCTGAAATTAAAAGAGGGATTAGAGCTGCTACTATAGCAAATGAAATAGTTCCTGTTTTATGTGGTTCTGCATATAAAAATAAAGGTGTTCAATTAATGTTGGATGCTGTAGTAGAATATATGCCATCTCCATTAGATGTTAGACCTATTAATGGGTTAGACAAAAGTGGAGAAGAAGTTTTTATAAAAGCTTCTGATGATGCGCCGTTTGCAGCTTTAGCTTTTAAAATTATGACAGATCCATTTGTTGGAAGATTATCTTTCTTTAGAGTTTATTCAGGTGTTCTTAATTCAGGATCATATGTATATAATTCAAACGAGAAGAAAAAAGAACGTATTGGTCGAATTTTACAAATGCATGCAAATAAAAGAGAAGAAATTGAAACAGTATACTCTGGAGATATTGCAGCTGCAATTGGACTTAAATATACAACTACTGGACACACTTTATGTGATTTAGATAGTATTGTTGTTTTAGAAAAAATGGAATTCCCAGATCCTGTAATAAGAGTTGCTATTGAACCTAAAACTAGAGCAGGACAAGATAAGATGAGTATTGCTTTAGCAAAATTAGCTCAAGAAGATCCAACTTTTAAAGCTTATACTGATAAAGAAACAGGACAAGTAATAATTGCTGGGATGGGTGAATTACATTTAGAAATAATTGTAGATAGATTATTAAGAGAATTTAAAATAGAAGCAGACATTGGTAAACCTCAAGTTTCTTATAAAGAAACAATTGAACAACCTGTTAGTATTGATCATAAGCATCAGAAACAATCTGGTGGACGTGGACAATATGGACATATTAAAATTAATGTTGCACCTTTAGAGCCAGGTGGCGGATATCAGTTTACTGATTCTGTTAAAGGTGGTACTGTTCCGAGAGAGTATATTGGAGTAGTTGATAATGCATTAAAAGATGCTATGTCATCAGGTGTTTTAGGTGGATATGAAGTAGTAGATGTTGGATTTGAATTATATGATGGTTCATCACATGATGTCGATTCTTCTGAAATGGCGTTTAAATTAGCTGCAATTGCAGCGTTTAAAAAAGCGATGAGAGCTGGTAATCCAGTGCTACTTGAACCTTTTATGGCAGTTGAAGTAACAGTACCTGAAGAGTATATGGGTGATGTTATGGGCGATATTAGTTCAAGAAGAGGAAAAGTTGAAGGCATGGAAGCGGCTCATGGCGCTCAAATTATAAGAGCTCAAGTTCCACTTTCTGAAATGTTTGGATATGCTACTGATTTAAGATCTAAATCACAAGGTAGAGGAAATTACGTTATGGAATTTAGCCACTTTGAAAAAGTGCCTAAATCAATTGCTGAAAAAGTATTAGAGGATTAATTTAAGGAGGAAATAGAAATGGCTAAGGAAACATATCAAAGAAATAAACCACATGTAAATGTAGGAACAATTGGACACGTAGATCACGGTAAAACTACATTAACAGCTGCAATAACAAAAGTATTAAATCACAAATTGGGATTAGGCGAAAAAATTGATTTTGAAAATATCGATAAAGCACCAGAAGAAAGAGAAAGAGGAATAACAATTTCTTCAGCACACGTAGAGTATGAAACGTTAAATAGACATTACGCACACGTAGATTGTCCTGGACATGCTGATTACGTAAAAAATATGATTACAGGAGCAGCTCAAATGGATGGAGCTATCTTAGTAGTATCAGCAGCAGATGGTCCAATGCCACAAACAAGAGAGCATATCCTATTAGCAAGACAAGTAGGAGTTCCAGCGTTAATCATATTCTTAAACAAATGTGATATGGTAGATGACGAAGAATTATTAGAATTAGTAGAAATGGAAGTACAAGAATTATTAGAAGAGTACGACTATGATTCAATGGAAACACCAATCATTAGAGGATCAGCATTATTAGCATTACAAGATCCAGATAGTGAATGGGGAGATAA
>LGOV01007207.1_pt3 | contig 11474 bp, 16 predicted proteins | sample 469881 | NCBI WGS metagenome assembly LGOV01 (sample SAMN03857199, study PRJNA290197) | marine sediment metagenome | biome: marine cold seep biome; feature: cold seep; material: marine sediment; isolation source: sample #5579, elevator 3A push core 41 containing 12 cm of sediment... ...
TTTACAAAGCGGTAATTGATTGATTCAATTATCTCAACAAGATATGAAAAAGTTAAATTTGCAACATATTTTGAATCACTGGTTTCATCATAAATATTTTTGAATTTATTTTCCATTCCAGAGAGATTAAAACCTTTTTCATTTGCAGATATCTTGAAATTTGTTTTTATATATTTGTCTGCAATCTTGTCCAAATACATGCCTGCAGGAAAATCCAAATTCATATAATTACCAATACGATCAAGTAATTGGCCAAAACTAATATCCAAGCTCTCGTAAACTATCTGAGATTTCAATCTTGCATTTGTTTTTTTAACTTTTAATAATTCTGTTGTTCCTCCAGATATATGCAATAAAAAAAACTCGTCGACATTACTGAAATATTCACACCAACCAGACAGAATATGTCCTTCTTGATGTGATAATTCTATGATTTCATATTGGTTATTAAAATTCATCGCTTTTACAAAAAAAACACCTGCATTAAATACAGGCATATAGGAATTTTCAAGATTTCTCGGTTGTGTTGATATAACTATCTTTTCAATGTCCATAGCATATTTACTGATTTCATCCAACATTTGAGATAAATTTTGAATATGCTGATAATACGCATCCGATTGCCTTAAGCCTATACTGCCGTTTGGTACTTTTAATGGTCTTCTTAAATCTAAAATCACTTCATTGTAGTCATTTGATAATGCAATAGATGTCGTATAATTGCTTGTATCGACACCTAAAGTTATCATTGTTGACTCCTGACAATTTTTCCTAAAAGACCATTGATAAACTTATATGAATCCTCATCACTGAATTTTTTAGATAAATTGATGGCTTCATTGATTGATATAGATTCAGGTACAGATTTCGAGAAGAGCATTTCTGTTATCGATAATCTAATAATTGCCAAATCTACTTTGGCTATACGATCTATATTCCAATTTTCACTAAAATCGATAATTAATTTATCTATTATATCTTTGTTCTGTGTAAATTCCTTAAAAATCTGCATAGCATATTTTATTTCTCTGCCATCGTGAATCTTTGTTGCAATTGTTTTCTCTACAGATGGATAAAATTTATAATCGTTATGAATATCCATCTGATAGAGTTGTATCATTACTAATTCTCTTGTTTTAATCCTACTCATTCTACACCTCATATAGCTTAATCAACTTATTATGGAAAGTTGATTTTATTTGATAAAATTAATTCCTGCAATGTTGACATTAATTGTTTCAACTTTAATGTCTGTCATTGCTTCAATGGCTGATTTTACGTTTTCTTGAACTTGCCAAGCAATTTCAGGAATTTTCACACCAAAATCTACAATAATATTTAAGTTTAAAACTGCTTTTTCATCAATAATTTCTACAGTTACACCCTTAGTGTGTCCTTTTTTTGAAAAAATACCTGCTATATCACTAGTAATATTACCATATAGTCCTTTAACTCCTTTAATCTCTTTTACTGAAATATCGGCAATAATTTCAATAACTTCATCAGAGATATTCACTTGCCCAAGTTCATTTACATTTTTTTTGCTTTCTTCAGACATAACATCGCCCCCAATTAATTAAATTATACTAAATTATCGAGCAAATCACAATAAAATAACCCGTAAAACGGGTTATTCATCACTTTCATCGCTTTCATCGCACTCATCATTATCCAATATAAATTCTTCATTACATTTTGGACAAACTATTTCTTTCTCACATTCTCCATCTTTAAAAAAATCAGAATCGATATTCAAAATTTCGCCACAATAAGGACATTCTACTTCATCATACTCAAATGATTCCTCTTCGTAGATAAAATCTTCAAGATCATCTAAATCTTCGTCGATGACATCCAAATATTCATCCAATTCTCCTACTTCGTCATCTAAATCTTCAATCGCTTCAGCAAAATCTGCTAAAATGCTTACCATTTCTAATAGTACCTTAGATTCTTTTGTTGAATTGTCAATTTCAAGACCATCTGTTAAACCTTTAAGATATGAAACTCTTTCCATTAAATAACTCATTATTATTTCCTCCTTTTATACTCTTGACAAGTATTCTCCTGTTCGTGTATCAATTTTTATAACAGTACCTTCTTCAATGAAGAGAGGTACGTTAAATTCTGCACCTGTTTCAACCTTAACTTTTTTTGTAACGTTTGACGCTGTATCGCCTTTGACACTCGGCTCTGCTTCAGTTACAAGTAATTCTACAAAAGTTGGCGGTTCGACAACAAAACAACTTCCTTGATAAAATTTCAATGTTGCAGTATCATTTTCCTTTAGAAATTTAATTGCATCTTCAACTAACTCAAAAGAAACAGGAATTTGTTCATATGTCTCGTTATCCATAAAATAATAAAGCTCACTATCATTATACAGATATTGCATAGCTTTTGTTTCTATATGTGCCCTAGGGAATTTTTCCGAAGGATTGAAAGCTTCCTCACGAATTGCTCCAGTAATCAAATCTTTATATTTCGTTCTAACAAAAGCTGCACCCTTGCCTGGTTTAACATGTTGAAAATCAACAACGACACATGGTCTATTGTTAATTTGAAATGTTACACCTTTTCTAAAATCACCAGCTGAAATCATATATTTACCTCCGTCTAATTTTCTGTTTAAATCACACTCATTATTCTACCACATATTATACATTTGTGGCTATAATATATTCCAAAGCTAATTCATAACCTTTAAAACCAAGCCCGGAAATAATTCCATCAACAGCTTGTGCAGTAATTAAATTTTTCCTAAAATCATCTCTAGTATGAACATTGCTGATGTGAACTTCGATTTTAGGTATTTTAGCTATTAATAAAGCATCATAAATCGCTATTGAATAGTGACTAAAGGCAGCAGGGTTAATAATCAGCCCATCGTAATTTTGAAACTGATGAATTTTATTGACAATTTCACCTTCAATGGCACTTTGGAAAATTTCAATTTCAATATTATTCTCAAACGAAAATTCATTTAATTGCGTACATAAATCTTCATATGTGTTTTTGCCATAAATTTTTTCTTCTCTTTTCCCTAACATATTCAAATTTGGGCCATTAATTATTAATATTTTCACCGATTTGCCCCCTACTAAGATAAAAAGTTAAATATCTTTTCTATTGTAGTATCAATTTTTTTATTCTCGATTATGATATCCGCATCTTTTTTATACAAATTCTCACGCTGTTTCAACAATTCGTCAATTTTTGTATGTAAGTCGTTTTTTATTATCAACGGTCTACTGCTGGATTCTTCTTTAAGTCTGCTTACTAAATCATCAACTGAATTTTCTAAGTAAATAATCAATCCATTCTCCTTTAACAAGGAGATGTTTTCTGGATTTAAAACAATTCCTCCACCGGTTGAAATTATTGAATTCTCACATCTTGAAACTTCTTTTACTAAATCATCTTCTAATTTTCGAAAATAGTTTTCACCATATAGTTCAAAAATTTCAGTTATGGTTTTACCTTCTCTATTTTCAATCATTTGATCTGTATCATAGTAATCAACATTAAGTTTTTTTGATATTTCTTTAGCGATTGTAGATTTTCCACTTCCCATCATTCCGATAAACACTATATTCTTCATTTAATCTACCAACTTTCTCAAAAGGTCATCATACAAATTGTCATAATAAATAAATGGATTTTCAATCTGTTTGTGCCAAATTTTAAACGATTCAATACCTTGATAAATAAGCATAGGCAATCCATTTACTGCATATATACCATTAATCTTGGCGTCTTTAATCAATTTTGTTTCAAATGGATTATAAATAATATCAATTAATATTGTATTTTTGACACTTTTACTTATAACTACAGGACTTTCGTTCTCATCTAAACCTAGAGAAGTAGTATTGATGATCAGCATATCATCTTCAATTTGAAAGTCTTGAAGAGATGAAATTTTCTTATTCTTGAAATTGAATTTTTCCAATAACCTATCAGCTTTTTCAATTGTTCTATTACAGAGCATTATATCATCAATTCCCAATTTTTCTAATGCATATATAATTGCCTTGGCAGCTCCACCTGCTCCAAGAACAACTGCCTTATGATTATCAATATTCACATTCAATTCTTTTAGCATTCTTATAAAACCAAAAGCATCAGTGTTATATCCTATCAATTGACCATCAATATATTCAATTGTATTTACAGCACCAATTCTATCCGCACTTTCATCTATTTTATCCAGATATGGAATAATGGTTTCTTTATATGGAACGGTGACATTCAACCCTTTGATATTTAATGTTTTTATTGTATTTTTTATATTTTCAAATTGATCTTTTTCGACGTTAAAAGCCAAATAAGCTGCATTGATATTAAATAATTCAATTAATTTATTTTGAAATTCAGGTGATAACGAATGCTGAATAGGATGACCGATAAGACCATATAAATTTGTCCGACTATCCATTGTATGTCTCCTTTTTAGTCTAATTTTTCTTTTATTATCGATTTGACTTTAGCTACCATTATATCGATTGCCACTTTATTATATCCGCCTTCGGGGATTATAATATCAGCAAATTTCTTACTCGGCTCAATAAATTGCTCATGTGCCGGTTTTACTGTATTTAAATACTGCGCGATAACCGACTCCAAAGTTCTACCTCTTTCATTGATATCTCTGACAATCCTTCTAATGATTCTAACATCAGGATCAGTGTCGACAAACAACTTGATATCCATGATATCTCTTAATGCCTTGTCTTCCAATATCATAATTCCTTCAAGAACTATAATATCTCTCGGATGAACAGTTATCGTATCGTCTGATCTATTGTGAATTGAAAAATTATATACCGGCATCTCTATGGATTTTTTATCAAGTAATTGTAAAAGATGTTCTTTCAACAAACTATTATCGAATGCCAACGGATGATCGTAATTGGTTTTTATTCTTTCTTCCAAGCTGAGATTCGATTGTTCTTTATAGTATGAATCTTGAGCGATGATTGTAATGTTGTTTTCAGGCAAAGAGTTGAATATCGCCTTGGCAACTGTTGTTTTGCCACTTCCGGTTCCTCCGGCAATTCCTATCAAGATTGGTCTATTCATTTTGACCCTCCTTTAGTTTTCTAATCAAATAATACGGTTTTAATACTGTTTCAGATTTTATTTTTACAATTTGACGCGCATGTGGTGCGCTCTGTATAAATATACCCTTATCATTGACGATTTCTTCAATAACTATCTCTGTCATGAAAAAGTCAGGTCCCATTATTTCAATTTTATCTCCTACACTGAATTTGTTTCTCTGTTCAATTGTAGCTATCTTGGTTTCTTCATTATACTCAAGTACAATTCCAATAAAATCATATTCTCTGACATATGAACTACTCTCATATAATTGATCATGTTCATCCGGTTTTTTGAAATAAAAACCAGTTGTAAATTTTCTGTGACTTGCTTTTTTTATTTCTTTCAACCAAGATTCATCAACATTGAAATCCTTGTTGTTATAATAATAGTCTACAGCCATTTTGTATACTCTAACTATGTTGGCTACATAATAAATACTTTTATTTCTACCTTCGATTTTCAAGCTTTTAACTCCACTTTCAATTACATGATTAATATCATTTATCATGCACAAATCTTTCGAATTAAAGAAATACGATCCTTTATCGTCTTCAAATACAGGATAATATTCACCTGGTCTTTTTTCTTCCACTAAATGATATTTCCATCTGCAAGATTGAGAGCAATCACCTTTGTTAGCATCCCTCGAAGACATATAATTTGATAATAAACATCTTCCAGAATAAGAAATGCACATGGCGCCATGAACAAAAACTTCATATTCCAAATCTAAATCTTCAGTTTTTTCTACAATCTCTTTGATTTCCTCCAGTGACATTTCTCTTGCCAACACAACTCTGTTCACTCCTTGAGATGACCAGAATCTTGAACTCATATAGTTTGTGTTGTTCGCTTGAGTACTTAAATGAATTTCCATATGAGGCAAATGTTCTTTTACATACATTAGAGTACCTGGATCTGACAATATTACTGCATCAAAAGGTACATCTTTCAATAATTTCAGATATGATTCCAACTCGGCGATATCATCATTGTGAGGAATGATATTCAACGTCAAATAAACCCTTGCATTTCTATCGTGGGCGAATTTGATTCCTTCTTTCATTTCATCTATTGTAAAGTTTTTTGAAGCTGCTCTTAGTCCAAATATTTGACCGCCAAGATATACAGCATCCGCACCATAAATAATTGCATATTTAAGTTTTTCCAAATCTCCAGCTGGTGCTAAAATTTCTACTCTATTATTCATAATTGTTATTTCTCCTCAATCATAGTAATTGACAATCCATCACCAATTGGTAGAATTGTCGAAAAATAAGGACTTTGATTAATAAACTCTAAATAATTTCTCATATTTCTTGTAATAGTTTTGTTTCTTCTTTCGACATATTTATCATTTACTATTCTTCCTTTAAAAAGGACATTGTCAGATACGATAATGCCGCCTTCGTTCAAATGTTCAAGCGAGAGTTCAAAAAACTCCCTATAATGACTCTTTGCTGCATCGATAAACACTAAATCATATTTACCTTTAATTTCGTTCTTAAGAACATCAGTTGCATTTCCAAAGATAATCTCAATTTGTTCTTTTTTATCAAAATTCAAAATATTTTCATTTGCCTTGATAAACATTTTCTCATATCTCTCTATCGTGGTTATCTTACCATTTGGAATGACTTCAGAAAACATCAAAGCAGAGTAACCTACAGCGGCTCCTATTTCTAAAACACTATTCATACTTTTCATTTTTATTAAAAGTTTCAAGAAATTTTCCACATCTTTATGAATAATTGGAACATTGTCATTTTCTGATTTTAATCTTAATTCCTCTAATTTTTCGGAATTCAGGCTCATCTTCGATATCAGATATTGTTGCACTTCTTCATTGATAAATTGAATCATTGTATCCCTACTTTTTGTTTTTATTTATATTATGTTCCTCGTATGTTTTGCTAAAATAATGTGAACCATCATTGTTTTCAGTTGTAACAAAAAAAAGGTAATCAGTTTCCTCCGGATAAAGTGCCGCTATAATTGATTTTTCGCCGGGTGAAGCAATCGGAGAAGGCGTCAATCCTGAGTATTTATACGTATTGTAATCGGATTCGATTTCTAAATCATCATAAGTAAGAAATTCTTTTCTTTCACCAAGTATATATTGAATAGTGGCACAAGATTGCAATTTCATGTTTATATCCAGTCTGTTGTGAAAAACACTAGAAATAACGGCTCTTTCTGAATCAAGTTTAGCTTCCCTCTCGATAATTGCAGCTAATGAAATCAACTCGTTTATATTCATACCCAATGAATCCATTTGAGTATAATATTCTTCTTTAAAAATAAGATTAAACTTATTTAGCATTTTATCTATAACGTCATATGCAGACGCATTTGGACGGACAATATAAGTATCTGGAAATAGGAAGCCTTCTAAATAATGTTCTCTTTCGACATAGTCCAAAAACTTATATGAAAACTCCCCGGTTTTCAATACATTAAGTATTTCTTCCTCGGCAGCTATTCCAGATTCTTCTATAACAGCAATAATTTGATTTAATTCATAACCTTCAGGAATTGTGATTTTTATTGTTACTTCATATACTTTCCCTTGGCTGATTATTTCAATGATGGTTTTAGCATCCATAGACTGAGTCAAGTGATATAACCCAGCTTTGAATTTTGTATCCACGTCCATATCTTTTGCCAATTCTTTAAAAGCCAATTTATTCATAATCAATTCATTTTCCAATAAAATTTCAGCTATTCCATCACTAGTTGTCCCTGATGGAATTTGCACTTCAATAATATTAGTGTTTTCTATGTTTACAGGTCCTGAATACTTTTTAAGCATATCAGTCTTGCTGCACCCTGAAACAAGAATCGATACAATTATCAAACTAATGAAAATGAGTTTTTTCATAAAAACACCTCTATTAAATATTTAAACTAATTTTATCATAAAATAACCCTCATTAAAATGAGGGTTTTAATAATTTATAATTCAGATAGTATTCTACTGATATCTGCCATGATTTGAGCAAACTTCATCTCAGTGATTAAAAATTCATGAACTTTTGGATCTTTTGTCATTACTGCAATTAATTCATTAAATTTGTCTTCGTTTTCTTTAGAAATTTTATTGTTAAGCAATTGCTCTTTTTGAAGTTCTAATTGTCTATTATGATAATCATCAATCATGATTTTCAAATCACTATCATTTTCAATTTCCTTGCTCAATCTTTTATAATCAATATATTCAGTTGACTTCTTGATAGCATTAACCAATTCATGAGCATTATCATAAATATTCATATTACGCCTCCACGATAATTGGTAAAATCATAGGATTTCGTTTTGTTTGAGAATAAATATAATCTCTCAATGAAACTCTTAGTGCATTTTTTATATTAGACCATTCTCTGATGTTTTTCTCCTGACATTTTTCAAAAGATTTCATAACAACTTCTTTTGAACTCGAAACCAACTGTTCTGATTCTCTAACATAGACAAACCCTCTTGAAATAATGTCGGGACCTGATTTTAGATTTCCTGTTTCTTTGTCTAAAGCTATTATTACAATGATCAATCCATCTTCAGACAATATTTTTCTGTCTCTTAGTACAATATTTCCTACATCTCCAATGCCTAGTCCGTCTATTAATACAATTCCAGATGCCACTTTATTTTCTTTTGTCATTTCACCATCAGCAATTTCAACGACGTCTCCATTTTCCAATATAAAAATATTATTCGAATTCATACCCAACGATACAGCCAAATCACGATGATGTTTTAAATGTGAATACTCGCCATGAATAGGTATAAAATATTTAGGCTTAACCAATGTATGAATCAATTTCAATTCTTCGCGGCATGCATGTCCTGAAACATGTACATCAGCCAATGATTCATATATTACATTAGCTCCTGTTTCCAATAATTTATTAATTACATTTTTAATGCTTTTTTCGTTTCCCGGTATTGGAGACGATGATAAAACGATTGTATCGTTTTCTCTGATCTGCACAAATCTATGATCCTTATTTGCCATTCTAGACAAAGCCGACATAGGTTCTCCTTGAGAACCTGTAGTTATTAAAACTATCTCGTTATCGGGATATCTATCGATATCTGTAACTTCGATAATTGTTTCCTTTGGCAATTTTAAATATCCTAATTCTAAAGCTACACCTGTGACATTAACCATACTTCTACCTGAAATAGCCACTTTTCTATTTTCCAATACGGCCGCATTGATAATTTGTTGAATTCTATGAACATTCGATGAGAAAGAAGCCACTACAATTCTACCTTTTGAATGTCTGAAAATTTGTTCGAAAGTTTCACCAACAGTGCTTTCACTCATTGTGTGTCCTTCACGTTCAGCATTAGTCGATTCACCTAATAAAAGAGTTACACCTTCTCGACCAAGTTCGGCAAAACGAGGCAGATCAATAACTTTTCCATCAATAGGAGTATAATCGATTTTAAAATCTCCAGTATGTACAATAAGATCATTCGGAGTACGTATAGCAATAGCTACAGCGTCAGGAATACTATGACTCACGTGGATGAATTCAATTTCAAATTTTCCTATCTTGAACTTCTCGCCTGGATTTTTATTTATAAATTTCGGTTTTGCAATATCCTTGTGTTCTTTTAATTTATTTGTTATTAAACCTAATACAAATTTGGTACCGTAAAGTGGAGCACTAATTTTCTTCAACACATAAGGTATTGCGCCGATATGGTCTTCATGTGCATGCGTGAAAACAATTCCTTTGATTTTTTCTTTATTCTTTTCTAAATATGATATATCCGGAATAACAAGGTCAATTCCCAACATATTGTCTTCAGGAAATTTTAATCCAGTATCAACAATAACAATATCATTGTCATATTCAAAAACCGTCATATTTTTCCCGATTTCATTCATCCCTCCAAGTGGAATGATTTTTAATTTCTTTTCTTTCTTCATATCTTTTTAACCTACCTATCTTCAAAAAATATACCAGTAAACTTAATCTACTGGTCATCTAAACATTCCTTACATAATCCATAAATTTTCAAGTTGTGATCAATAATTTTAAATTCATATTTTTGCTCTACAATTTTCTCTAAATCATCTAAAAGATCTTCCATTACCTCTATTACTTTGCCGCAACGGTTGCATATTAGATGATGATGACGATGATGGCTGCTATCAGTAATAATCTCATAACGAATGTATCCATCATCAAAATTTATTTTAGAAATTACACTTAATTCATCAAGTACAATTAATGTTCTATAAACTGTAGCTAAACCCATTTTTGGGTATTGCTCTTTTAAAGCATCATAAATTTCTTCTGTATTTAAATGCTTATGATCATTGTTTAGAATAGTATCAATAACCGCTTTTCTCTGTGGAGTTAGTTTATAACCTTTTTCTTTTAACTTTTGTAATATTACTTCATATACATCATTCATAAATAATCTCCCTTTGTATTCTATCATTATGGTGATTATATTACAAGTTGCAAATGCTATTCATTTTCATTAACGATTTCATAGTAAACTTTCGATATTTTTTCGAATTCTTCATCTGTTAAATTCTCAAAAGTAACTTCTTCCCCAGATTCTATTACTTTAAAAATTACAGCTTCTTCTCCTTCTGATTCATCAACTAGATATAAAACTGCATATTCTTGTTCTTCATGTTCAAACGATAATACAACTTCAAATTCCTGTACATTTCCTTCCTCATCTGTTAAATTGATAAATTGTTGTTCCTGTTCTTTATTATATTCATCTGTCATTTCATTTACCTCCATTATAATAATCTAAATATCCTTGCAAAATAAACGTGCTTGCAATTTTATCAATATTTTTCTTTCTTTTTTCTCTTGATAGATCAGCTTGCAGCATCGCTTTCTCAGCTGCTATGGATGTTAACCTTTCATCCCATTCCAACAATTCGATATCTATTGATATTCTATCACTATATCTAATCTTTTTCTCAAGTAAATGTATAAATTTTCTTGTTTTTTCACCTTGAGGCCCTAGAGTTCCATTCATATTATATGGCATGCCAGAAATTATCTTCTCTACATTATACTCTAAACATAAATCTATTAAATGATCAATATCCTTTTTACTGCTTTTTCTAAAATAATTTTCATATGGTAATGCAATTATTTTATTTTCATCAGATAACGCTATTCCAATTGTAGCATCACCTATATCCAATCCCATAAATTTACTCATTATATCACCTTAATACATATTTCAGTAGTGTCATTAAACGAGCCCCAAAAGAGTGTGAAAACTTCTTTTCAAGGGCCCGATTGTTAATATTCCATAACAAATTTTAAAATATTACCTTTAATCAGATTATCATACCATACAAAACGTATTTATTCCTTATC
>LGOV01024077.1_pt1 | contig 11473 bp, 12 predicted proteins | sample 469881 | NCBI WGS metagenome assembly LGOV01 (sample SAMN03857199, study PRJNA290197) | marine sediment metagenome | biome: marine cold seep biome; feature: cold seep; material: marine sediment; isolation source: sample #5579, elevator 3A push core 41 containing 12 cm of sediment... ...
GCTGACTCCTCTAGAGGCTCACCACAGTGCAGTAAGTCCGGATACTGATAGAAGACTTAAACTATCATCGATTATATAGTGGTCAATAAAGTTTACAATGAAATAGCTTATATCTTCGGGAAGACTGCTTTCTATGTTGTTAAACATAATTTCAATATTAAGATTAAACCTTGAAGCAAGTGACAGTATAAACATAATCAAGGGGAATATTGAAAGAAACACAAAGAAGGCCATCTGGGCACTGAAGGCCGTTATATGATGGTCCCTGTATCTTCCTGTTACATCTCTTATTTGTGATAAGTTGAAATTTATCATACCTTTCACCTTTTTATTTTTTCTTGTCTTTTTTCAAGTTGAGATTGGCAAGTGCTGCAAATGGATTGTCTGCTATTTCAGCATCTTTTGCAGCCTTTTCGGATTTTTTCTTGAAGTCTTGGAAGTCTCTTTTACCGCCTTTTGAATTCTGGCCTTTCTTTTTCTTTTCAAAGGCTGCAAGAGTTTCTCTGAATCCACAGTTTGAGCAGACGAATTTCTTATTGTCGTCATGGCCCACCATATCAAGCTTTTTGTGGCAATTTGGACATCTGGCATTGGTAGTTCTCGATAAGTTTATCCTGTGGCCGCAGTTTCTGTCCTGGCATACAAGACTTTTTCCGTGTTTTGTCTTGACTTCAAGCATGAGTTTTCCGCATTCTGTACATTTTGTAGTGGACAGGTTGTCGTATTTGAATTTATCAGTACTGCTCTTTATATCTTTTACTATATCCCTGGTATAACCCTTCATTTCTTTGATGAAGGTGTTTTTATCCAGTTTTCCTTTGGATATGAGGTTCAGCTTTCTTTCCCATTCTGCTGTAAGAAGGGGAGACTNNGACTTTAGGTCATCAGGAACAAGGGTAAGAAGTTGTTTTCCCTTGTTGGTAACTCTTATACTTTTCCCTCTTTCCTCCAGCAGGTGTGTGTTGAAAAGTTTGTCGATGATTTCGGCCCTAGTTGCAACTGTTCCCAGACCACCGGTTTCTCCGATTATTTTCTTTAAGTCCTTGTCAGAGGTGGACATGTATTTTACAGGGTTTTCCATTGCAGACAACAGACTTCCTTCATTTAAATATGGAGGAGGTGCAGTTTCACCTGATGTCTTCATGGCTTTCTTTATTTTCAAACTGTCTCCCGATTTGAAATCCGGTACCAGTTTATCCTTTGAATTTTCCGTGGAAAGTATTTTCCATCCATTGTTTAGAACCCTAATACCCGTTGTTGTGAAAATTTCTCCACCTATTTCCATTTTAACAGTTTTTTCTTCATATTCGTATGGAGGAAGAAGAACGGACAGAAATCTTTTAACTACAAGCTCGTAGATATTGTTTTCATCGTAGCTAAGAGAACCTCTTATCATTGATTCTTCAGTAGGTATTATGGCATGGTGGTCCGATACCTTGCTGTTGTCCACGAAGGATTTTGATTTCTTAACTGGCTTTTTTAGGATACCAAAGGCAGTTTGTCTGTATTTATCAAGACTTATAGCTCTTAGAACATCTGGCAGTGTTTCCACCATGTCATCAGTCAGATATCTGGAATCTGTTCTTGGATAAGTTAGGAGCTTGTGATGTTCGTAAAGTGACTGCATGATTGAAAGAGTTTTCTTTGCAGAATACTCGTATTTGCTGTATCCATCTCTTTGAAGCTCTGTCAGATCGTAAAGAGGAGGTGAATATTTCTTTTTCATCTTTGATTCGACGGATATGATTTTTCCGTCCTTGTTCTTGATTTTATTCAAGATATTTTCAATGATTTCTTCTTTGAATGTATTTGGAGAATTGGATTTCTTGTCCTTCCAAGTGAAGTTAAGATTTGAGGATTCTGTTTTTATACCGTAGTATTTTTGCGGCTGAAATTCAATTATTTCCTTTTCCCTCTGTGCTATTATTGCAACCGTGGGAGTCTGTACACGACCGCAACTAAGCTGTGCATTGTATTTTGTTGTCAGTGCTCTGGTTGCGTTTATTCCCATTATCCAGTCGCTTTCAGCTCTTGCAACTGCAGCCGAGAAAAGATTTTCATATTCTTTTCCAGGCTTCAGTTTTTTAAAGCCTTCTGTTATGGCTTTATTTGTAATTGAAGAGATCCACAGTCTTTTAAGAGGCTTATTGACAGGAGATTTTTCCAGTATCCATCTTGCAACCAGCTCTCCTTCTCTTCCAGCATCTGTTGCTATGATTATTTCATCTACATCTTTTCTTGCTATTAGTGACTTGACTGTATTGTATTGCTTGCTTGTTTTTTGTATAACTATAAGCTTCATCCTGTCTGGTATTATCGGAAGATCTTCAATATTCCATTGACCGAATTTTTTATTGTATGCATCAGGGTCGGCAAGGGTTACCAGATGACCTAGAGCCCAAGTTACTATGTATGACTTGCCTTCCATATATCCGTTTCTATTCTCTCTGCAGCCAAGTACCTTTGCTATTTCTTTACCTACAGAAGGTTTTTCTGCAAGAACCAGTTTTTTACCCATTGATTTCCTCGCTTTAATATATTGTGTATCTTAGGATAATATTATATAGGATTTCAGGACGTATTACAAATAGACAAATATAAGGTATTTCTTATATCATGATTTATTTAATCCTAAGTTAGAAAAATATGAAGTAACAAGACAGTAAAATATGCAATTTTTAAAAGGTAGTGGTAGGGGAAGAAATATTAAGTATAAATCGGGAGGAGGGCAAGAAAGCAGCTTTGCTGCGTNNATTTGATTTAATTATTTTAAGCACTTTCGTAGGAGATGTCCACTGACGGTATATTCATGTTCAACAGAAGCTTTTCAGCAGCCTTTGTCATGGGTGGAGGTCCGCACATGTAGATTTTGTTGTCTACAAGGTCCATGTCCTTCAACACATCTGTTACAAATCCCTTGTGTCCCTCATACTCATCGTCAAAGGCAACTACCTTCACATAGTCGAACTTGTCGCTTGCATCTGAATAATTTTCAAATTCATCGTCAAACATAAATTCATTTTCCTTGTTTGCGCCATATACAAGAGTGAATTTTTTAATAGCAGAATCATTTTCAACAAGGTCCTTCACTATTGCCCTGAATGGAGTGATTCCTATTCCTCCTGCTACGAAGACAACTTCCTTTGCAGTCTTGTCTATAAGAAGCTCGTGTCCCATTGGCCCTTGAAGCATGATATCGTCACCTTCGTTAAAGTTGTTGAAGATTATGCCGGTGCCATATCCCTTGTCCATTTTTTTGACGTCTATGGTTACAGTTTTTCCTTCATTGTCAAACCCGGATATGGAGTAAGCTCTGTACATTTCAGGCTTGTCCTGGATTTTTACAAGGATGAATTGACCTGGCTCGTATACTACGTCTTCATCTGTGAACTTGAATACATATTCGTTGGTTGTGTTGTTTATCTTGTTGATTTCTTTAAGGGTTGACATGAAAGCTTTTCTTGTGTCATATCCTCTTAAAGAGGTATTTGAATTGATTTCTTTTGCCTCGGCCAGATTGCTTAGAGTAAGTATACCTGCAGGGCAGTTGACTACACATGTAGAACATCTAATACAGTTTTCTGAATCGAATTGGTTGTTTTCTGAAAAAGTATCATGGGGTGAAAGTTGCATAGGACATACTCTTGAGCATTTTCCGCAAGAGTGGCACATGTCTGTGCTGGCAGCTGTGATTTTTTCATCTGTCTTCTTTGTGATTCCAAGAGCTTTGCCGAATCTGTATGAAAATTTCTGAATAGTTCCCATTGGGCAAAAGTTACACCATGTCCTGGAACTGAATAATATGCTAACTGTGCTTCCAACAACTGCTACCATTATATAACTGGATACAAATATGAGACCAAGCTTTTCCCAAAACACCATTGTTCCCCACTTAGAAGAAACAAGTATGATTTTGCTTACTACTTTGAATGAGAATAGTGCAAAAAAAGAAAGTCCAAGAATCTTTGACTTGAAAAACTTAGGTATCTTCTTGTTTCCTGTTAATGGGTAGAGAAGAGAGTCAAACATACTTCCGTGAGCACAGATATTTCCGCACCAGTATCTTCCCTTGAACAAAGCAACTGATATGAGACCTAATATTACGGGAATAACTAGAAGACCTAATATAGGAAACCAAAGTCCCCCTATTGTTACAGTAAGTGTGAATATCCACGCATATTTTCTCCATTGTGTAAAAATCCGATTGGTTTTAATGTAAAAATCCGACATATTTTATGATACCTCCAAAGTTTATGATACCCCCTAGGGGTATAATAAGAAGTATAGCGGAGAATTCATTGCATGTCAATATTAAATTATATGTTTAATCATTTATTTTTAAATCAAACTTTCTAATACTATATTTCCAACCTTTGTTGAAATTTATGGTTGTATATAAAGTATTGTTTGTTGAGAAAGGGCAAAAGTTGTATAATAAAGGTAGGTTTTTGAGAATAGAATGGAGGTAATTATGAAAGGACTAATTGTCTACGATTCATATTTTGGAAATACGGAAAAAATAGCCATACACCTGCATGAATCATTGAAGGATACACATGAGGTAAAGCTTGTTAAGGTACACAATGTTGAAAAGGAAGACATAAAAAACTTGGAGTTTATAGTTGTTGGATCTCCAACCAGGGCATTCAAGGCAACAAAGGCAGTAATGGACTTCATTAGGAAGATTCCCAAGGATGGTCTATTGGGAGTTAAATCCGTTGCTTTTGACACAAGGATGAATACAAAGGATGTAAATTCAAAGATACTGAATGCACTTGTAAATGTTTTTGGTTATGCTGCCGAGCCCATAGGCAAGGCTCTTGTCGGAAAAGGTGGTACTGTAGTTATACCCCCTGAAGGTTATTATGTAACTGATTCCGAAGGACCTTTGAAGGATGGAGAAATAGAAAGGGCTGAGAAGTGGATTAAAGATGTGATTAAATAACATAATAATGGAGGTTAACATGTTCAGTAAAACAATAGTGATAAAGATTATTGTGATTCTAGTCCTTATCTTGTCCTTATGTGGATGTTCACAAGCGCAGGATGAGATACCTGTTGAGACATGGGAATACCTTGTTGTACCTCATGCTGGAAATTATACGCCGGCAATGTCTAGTGTTCCCGGATTACCAATAAGTATAGAAACAGACGAGGACCTTGCAACTGATGATATGCTTATAAAGATCAGATATTCAGGAGGAAGGATGCTTAGGTCCACAGCTTCATTTGAATGGGATAGGGAGTTATATTATCTTGAACTTGAATATGAAGACAGAACCATATACTGGACTCCTTTTGAAGAGGATGGAGTCTTTATCGAGAGAGATGAAATTGTTGTCATGGAGGTTTTTAATCAGGAACAAATTGTTGAAAGAAAAGTCTTTTCAATAGTTAGTGATAATGGATTCTATTTTCTTGAGGAATCAGACCCTTATGAAAAGCTTTTTGAACAGTCGGAAAGCATAAGAAATATAAGTGAAGAAGTGAAAGAAGAGGAGAATTGTTCCGATTCCGTTGCTAGGGACCTTCTTAGGTATAAGGGAATAACGGACTGCAGCATTATATTGGAGGATCTTAAATTACATCCTGAGCTCATACCTTATGATGGCGTCCTTGGAGGAACCATGCAATGGAGTGGACCTAGGATATTGAACTCCAAATGGGTTTACGGTGAGTTTTGTGACGGACATGTAGTAGGTTATGCAATTCTTGAATATGAAATAAAGGATGATTTGTCCATAGAATGGGAAAATATTGATGCATTTCTTGATGGAGAGTGATAGTGAGCCTATTAAACATTTTGGTAGAATCAAATAACTGGAGTTACTGATGGGAATGAATATTTAAATAATATAAAAAACAGGAAGGTAGAATATGACAATAAGACACAGTTTTAGAAACGACTACAGCGAAGGAGCACACGAAAACATACTTAAATCACTGTTTGAAACAAACCTGTCCCAGCAGGATGGATATGGAGAGGATGACTATTGTATTGAAGCTTCCAGGTTTATTAAGGAAAAGATTGGGAATACAGATGCTGATGTACACTATACATCTGGAGGAACCCAGGCGAATCTAATAGTTATATCGTCGATTTTAAGACCCTATGAATCGGTAATATCCGCCAATACAGGACATATAAACATTCATGAGGCAGGCTCCATAGAAGCAAAGGGACATAGGATAAGTGTTGCGGAATCAGAAGATGGAAAGCTTACTCCGTCGATGGTCAAGTCAGTACTGGATGTTCACGAAGACGAGCATATGGTAAAGCCTGGAATGGTTTACATATCAAACTCTACGGAGATTGGTACAATATACAAAAAAGACGAACTTAAATCGCTTTACGAATATTGCAGTGGAAATGGTCTTTATCTTTTCATGGACGGTGCAAGGCTTGGATCTGCCCTTGAGTCAAGGGAGTCGGATCTTGAGTTTTCAGATATTGCAAAATACACTGATGTATTTTATATAGGAGGAACAAAAAACGGAGCTCTACTGGGGGAAGCCATAGTCATAACAAATGACGATTTGAAGAAATACTTCAGATACAGCCTTAAGCAGAATGGGGCACTTCTTGCAAAGGGAAGGATAATTGGCGTTCAGTTCCTTGAACTTTTCAAGGATGGTCTCTTTGAAAAAAATGCAGTCCATGCAAACGATATGGCTTTTAAAATTAGCGATGCCATTGCTGAACTTGGATATGGATTTTTGGGGACACCTTCGTCAAACCAGATATTCCCCATACTTCCAAATGAGCTTATTGGAAAGCTAAGCGAGAAATATTTGTTTTATATATGGAGCAAGCAAGGGGAGGATACTTCGGCAATAAGGATTGTAACTTCATGGGCGACACCTGTTGAAGCGGTTGAAGAGTTTATAGAGGATATTGGGAAAATCAAAGAAATGTTGAGGTAGTTAAATGAAAACGGCTGTAATATATAGATCCAAGTCGGGGTTTGTGAAAAACTATGCATTGATGCTAAGTGATGCATTGACTGCAGATGTATTTAACGGAGAAAAAGTGGATTTTAACGAGCTTGAAAACTATGACACCTTGATTTTCGGTGGAGGGCTTTATGCAGTAGGCATTAACGGATTAAAGTTTATAAAGCAAGCTATGGAGACATTGAGGGACAAGAAGATAATAGTCTTTGCCTGTGGAGCATCACCTCCAAGTGATGAAATACATGAAGAGGTTTTCGAGAGGAACTTCGACGAGGAAGAAAGAAAAAAAATTAAATTCTATTATTTACGTGGAGGTTTTCAGTACGACAGATGCACATTCAAGGACAAGATACTAATGAGGCTCCTTAAATTCAAGCTAAATAAAAAAGAAAATTTGACACCTGATGAAAAGGGAATGCTTGCTGCCTACAGCAAACCAGTGGATTTCACCAATAAAAAGAACATATCGGAAATAGTTTGCTATGTGAAATCCCTACAGTGATTATTACAGGATTTAAAGGAGGAACTTATGAACTTGAAATTGTCTCTTTTTAAAGACAAATACATAGTATGTAAACTTAACAAGAATGACAGGATACCTGCCTGGGCATACAGGGGAGACTTCTTTTCTATAACAAAGACATTTGATGAGTTGTCACTTGTTTGTCTTGAAAAAAATATCGAATCGGAAGAGCTGGACGAGGATATATTGTGTGAAAGGGATTGGCGGTTATTCAAGGTTGAAGGACGTCTTGACTTTTCATTAATTGGAATAATGGCAAATCTTAGCGGTATAATGAAAGAGGCTGGGGTAAGTATATTTGCACTGTCAACCTACGATACAGATTATATAATGGTTAAGGATGAAAAGGCTGATGAAGCTGTTAAAGCATTGAAGGAATATGGTCATGAAGTAGTAGGGTAAAGTTATCCTAAACGAAAAATATCAATCCAAAGATAGACAAAAGCTGCTGATTTCAGTGAAAACTGGAACCTGCAGCTTTTTGCATTTATTTTCAATTAATTATCTAACAACCATAATCGCCTCAACTTGAATAGGATAGCTTTCCATAATGGATTCTGGATAAACTGTTATCGAATCTTCTTCTGACAGATCCGAGAAGTTGAAATTAACTACAGTCTTGCCTGAAATATACACGACATAGTCCATTTCATTAGCATCCTTTGTTTCAAGTATCATGACTCCATTTTCAGATCTTCTTATGGAAATTACAGTGAGATTCAATTTATAAACTTTATCATAAATGTTAATGAGTATGTTTTCGTCACTTTCAGGATCAAACTTGAAATAGTCTACAATTACTTCACAACCTGTTTCGAATGCCCTGTCTTCATACAAGGAAAACATGAGATCACCATCTTCAGTTGATACAGTTGCATTTTTTCCATCTATACTTTTTATAGTACCCTCAACGGTTGTTATCATATGTCCCATATTTGTGTATCTTGCTGAAAAGTCCGTGTCTATATAGAATTCAAGGATAAATTCATTTTCTTCGGTTTTCAATACACGTACCTCACCGTCCTTGATTTCTATGATTTCACCTACTGTTTCATATTTGAATTCGGGTTCTGCCTGTTCAAAATCAAGAACTGCATTTTTCACATCAGAATTGTCATTTTATTTACATAAACTTTACATCGGACTTATATGTTCTTAACAATGTGATGTTAAATTAGTCAGGTAATAAAAAAACATATCGAAAACAAATCCTTGGAGGACAAAATGAAAAAAATCAGAAAAATGCTAGTACTTTCTTTGGCAATGGTAATGGCAGTATCCATGGCAGCATGTACTCGGGAAGAAGCTCCTTCAGAGCAGACGGCAGAAAATACGGAAGCGCCTGAAGAGTTGACTGGTTCTGTAACTATCTCAGGCTCCACTTCAGTTGAAAAAGTTGGAAATGCATTAGCGGAAGAGTTCATGGCTCTTAACACAGGCGTGGAAGTCACTTATGAGGGAATCGGTTCTTCAGGTGGAGTCAAGAACGCCAAGAATGGAGTTACTCAATTGGGAACGGCTTCAAGAAACCTCAAGACTGAAGAAAAGGAATGGGGATTTACCGAGCTTGTTATTGCATACGACGGAATTGCTGTCATAGCTCATCCTGAGAACGGAGTTGAAGGACTTACAATTGACGAAGTAAAAGCTGTATTTAGAGGCGAAATCACAAACTGGAGCCAGCTTGGTGGCANNCTGGAACAAGAGGAGCTTTTGAAGAAATCATAGGCTTTGAAGGTGAACTTAAGGAAGGCGCTCTTATAGCTGATGGGAACGGAAATGTTCAGTCTACAGTTGCTGCAAATCCTCTATCAATAGGATATGTATCATTTACATACATCAATGAAAGAGTAAAGCCGATTCTTGTTGGTGGAGTAGCTCCTACAGTTGAAAATGTAGTGTCTGCAGAATATGGAGTAGCAAGACCTTTCATGATGGTATATATGGAAGAAAACATGACAGATGAGGCAAAGGCTTTTGTTGAATTTGCGATGAGTACTGAAGGACAGGACATAGTAGAAGAAAATGGAGCGATAAAGACCAGATAGTTAAATTGATAGATGAGGTGTGAAATGGAAATTGATAAAAGGATGGAATCCAACAAACGCAGAGATATTATTGAATATATTATTGAAAAGATGTTCCTTTTAAATGCTTGTGTGGCGGTTATCAGTGTTACCGCCATCGCATTATTTGTTTTTTACAAAGGGTTGCAGCCTTTCTTTGCATCTAACATGGAAGGTATTTATTCCTTTGTGGATTTCATTACCGGAGTCGAATGGCGTCCAAATGACGATTTAAGCAAAGCTTTTTATGGAATATTTTATATGATTACTGGTTCCTTGTTGGCTACTGGAGGTGCAATAATTATTGGGGTGCCTATAGGTCTTCTTACTGCAGTCTTTATTTCGGAAATAGCTCCTAAACCCATTAAGATGGTTGTAAAACCTGCTGTTGAACTTCTTGCAGGGATTCCTTCCGTTATTTACGGTGTTTTCGGACTTGGAGTCATAGTGCCCAAAATTATGTACATCTCTCCTCAGGCTCAGGGCCAGTCTTTGCTTGCGGTAATCATCGTTCTTGCTGTGATGATACTTCCTACAGTTATTACAATATCGGAAAGTGCGATAAATTCTGTGCCAAATGCATATAAGGAAGGCTCCCTTGGATTGGGTGCATCAAAGATGCAGACGATTTTCAGGGTAATAATTCCAGCTGCAAAATCTGGAATTATGGCTGGAGTAGTTCTTGGAATTGGAAGGGCTATAGGGGAAACAATGGCTGTAATGCTAGTTGCAGGCAACCCAATTGCAGGAATACCAAACAGCATATGGGATCCAATAAGGCCTCTTACTACAAACATAGCAATGGAAATGGGTTATGCATTTGGACTGCATCAGGAGATATTGTTTTCAACAGGAGTTGTTTTGTTCGTATTCATAATAATATTGAATTTAATAATGAACAAGATCACTGTAAAAGAAGGTGAATAAGCATGAATAGATCAACTAAAGACAAATTGATGTACGAAATAGTCGGTCTTGCCACGGCAATTACTATTGGAGTACTGTTATGGATAATAGGTTTTGTTTTCCTTAATGGATTTAAAATAATAGATTTTGATTTTTTGACTTCTGACTTTGATTCAAAAACACAGTATGTAGAAATTAGAACTCAGGAAGAGTATGATATTAACAAGCTGGGAATAGAACTTTCAGAAGAAGAATATGAAGGAAATCTTGTTTTTGTTGTTGAATCAATAGAAAAGGGTTCACAAGTTAAAAATGCTATAAATACAGCAGGAGAGAAATATCCTGTCAAAAAAGGCGATATTATTAAAAAGGTTGGTTCTGAAAAAACAGAGAACTTTAATTTAGAAGAAATAAACATTTTCGTCAATGGAATAGAAGAAGATATTGTAATGATAAAGGTTACAAGACCTGGAGATGGAATACTTCCGATGATCATAACAACGCTTCAAATAATTCTTTTATCGCTTTTAATTGCCTGTCCTATAGGAATTTTTGGAGCAGTATATTTAACTGAATATGCAAAACAGGGCAGACTTGTAAGGGTAATAAGATTTGCAACTGAGAGTCTGGCAGGTATACCATCAATAATTTACGGCCTTTTTGGAATGATTTTTTTTGTTACACTTTTAAAACTAAACTATTCTTTATTGTCTGGGGCTCTGACATTAAGCATTATTCTTTTACCAGTAATTATTAGACAGACGGAGGAGTCATTAAAAGCGGTTCCTGACGCATACAGGGAAGGTTCTTTAGGATTGGGCGCCACAAAGCTACAAACTATAAGAAAGGTTGTGCTGCCAAATGCAATAAGCGGAATAATTGTAGCTATCATACTTAGCATTGGGAGAATAGTTGGCGAGTCTGCAGCACTTTTGCTTACTGCAGGAACTGTGGCAAGAATTCCCAAGAATCTTCTGACATCGGGTGCAACACTCACAGTAAAGGCTTATGCAGTAGCTAAGGA